>JADMIO011301970.1_pt1 | contig 45960 bp, 43 predicted proteins | sample 8958161 | NCBI WGS metagenome assembly JADMIO01 (sample SAMN16585339, study PRJNA669376) | soil metagenome | isolation source: Crop rotation soil | place: USA: Cullars Rotation, Alabama | collected 2011
CCCGCCGAGCTGCGCCGCCAGAATCCCGTTGCGCGCGCCCTGCCCCACATGCAGCGGCTTGGTCATGGTGCCGTAATTGGCATTGACGCCCGCGGCCATCGACACGCTGATGCCGAGCACGTCGGCAATCTGCGCCGCCGGCAGCTTGAGCAGCCGGGCGCAGGCCGCCGCCGCGGCGATCGTGCCGATGGTGCCGGTGGCGTGCCAGGCGCCGCCGCCGTTGTGATTGGGGTTGGCGCGGCTGAGCCGCGACGCGACCTCGAACCCGACCATGAACGCCGCCAGCGTCTCGGCCGGCGTCGCGCCGGTGCTTTCGGCGAGCGGCAGCAGCGCCGGAATGATCGGCGCAACCAGCTGCCCCTGCATATAGGTGAAGTCGAAGTCGAGCGCGTGCGACGCGACCCCGTTCGCCAGCGCCGCCAGCTGCGGCGAGGCGCGCAGCGATTGCCCGACGATCGAGACCGCCGGCTTGGCGCCTTCCGCGCGTACCAGCTCGAGCACGATCCCGGCCGGCTCGCTGCGGCTTCCCGCCAGCATCACGCCGACGGTATCGATGAACGCGGTGCGGGCGCGCTCGACCGCGAGCGCAGGCGCGTCCTTGAGATCGAAATCGGCGATGAAGTCGACGACGCGCGCCGTCGGCTTGGCGCCGGCGTCGCTCGCCTTCGCTGCCTGCGGCGTTTGCGCGTGCGCCGCGCCGGCCGCGCCGAGCAGCGTCACCGCGCCCGCTCCGAGGAACAGTCTGCGATCAACGTCGTGGCCTTGCATCCGTCGCTCCTCCCGGTTTCTACTGCCTTTTCGGCCATCGGACGAATTCCAAAAGTGTATGATAGGGCAACTTGTCCAAGTGCGGTGGATTTGAAGTTCCTATCATTATAGCCGCTCGTTTGGGTAGGAACTTCAAATCCAAAAACCGCACTAGAATCATAGATTGCTAGTGTCCCTTTGATTCCGAAGTTCGCAAACGAGTGTGCTGCCAATGATGCGAACTTCGGAATCGGGACACTAGGGAGGAACGACCATGCGCGCCTTGTCGAAGCCGCGGCGGATGCTTGCGCCCCTCATCGCATTGCCGGTCAGTTGCACAGCGCTCGCGCACGCCGAGAGCATGGACGCGCTGTATGAGAAGGCCAAGCTCGAGAAAACCTTGGTGCTCTACGGCGCCGGCCCGACCGGCTCCCATGACCGCTGGATCAAGGATTTCGAGCAGCGCTTTCCCGGCGTCACCGTCGCGCTCACCGGGGGCTTGAGCAACGGCCTCAATCAGAAGATCGAGCAGCAGCTCGCGGCCAGGCGCATGGAGACGGATCTCGCAATCTTTCAGACCATCCAGGATTTCGGCAAGTGGAAGAAGGCGGGTGCGCTGCTCCTGTTCAAGCCCGAGGGCTCCGACACGATCGATGCGGCTTACAAGGACGAGGACGGCGCCTTCACCGCGGTCAGCGTCAACACCGTCGTCTACGCCTACAACACCAGGCTCCTGCCGGCAGCGGAGGTGCCGAAATCCGCGCTCGATTTTCTCCAGCCCCGGTTTCGCGGCCAGCTCATCACCACCGATCCGACCGAGGACGACGCCGCCATTTCGGTGTTCAACATGATCGTGGAGAAATACGGCTGGGACTACATGGACAAGTACATGGCGCAGCAGCCGAGCTTCGTGACCACCGGACACGCCGCGGTGTCGAACGCGATCGCCGCGGGCGAGAAGCTCGCGACCTTCGATTCCACCTCGACCACGCCGCGGCTCAAAGCGCAGGGCAAGCCGATCGAGCCGGTGTTCTCGCAGGCCGACCCGACGCCGGTGTTCCTGGTCGGGGCCGCGATCTTCAAGGATGCGCCGCACCCCAACGCCGCCAAGCTCTATCTCACCTGGTATCTGGCCAAGGAGCAGCAGAGCCGCAACGGCACATTCTCGCCGCGCGCCGACGTCCCGCCGCCCGCCGGCCTGGCGCCGCTGTCGTCGTACAACATCGACAACCGCTTCCGCGCGCTGGTGTCGGACGAGGCGCGGCTGACGGCGTTGCGCAAACGGCTCGGCGGTTACATCGCGCGGCGGTGATGTGAACGCCCTCGTGTCCCCCGCTCACTTCGCCAGATAGAAATAGCCCACGCGGTCGTTGGCGGGTGAGCCGAACCACATGCGGCCCTGGTCGTCGAGGAAGAAGTCGCGCATGGAGTTCTCCGCGCGCGGCACCGGATATTCCGTCACCTCACCGGTGGCGGGATCGAGACGGCCGACGACGTCCATGTATTCGGACGAGTACCAGATCTTGTGCTCGCCATCGATGCCGAGCGCGTACGGCGTCGGGTACGCGCCGGGCAGCTGATATTCCTTGAACGTCTCGGTCTTGGGATCGAACCGCCCGAGCTTGCCGGCGTCGAACTCGGCGAACCAGACCATGCCGTCGGTGTCGACCTGGATGCGCCGCGGCCGCGCGTTCGCGGTTGGAATAACGTATTTCGTCACCTGCAGGGTCTTGGCATCGACCTTGCCGATCTTGCCGGTTTTGAGCAGTTCGGTGAACCAGGCATTGCCGTCGGCATCGAGCGCGATGCCGTAGGAGGTCGGCACGTCGGGAATGTGGGTGTATTTCTCGGTCTTGGGATCGAAACGCGTCAAGGCGCCGGTCGACCAGACCTGGCCGGTCTTGGGATCGATGCGGATGGTGTGCTTGCGCCGGTCGTCCTGATACTCCGTGATCTTCTGCGTCTGCGGGTCCCAGCGCCCGAGCTTGTTGGAGCCCTGCTCGGTCAGCCACACGCTGCCGTCGGGCGCCGGCACCGCCGAGTGAATGGCGGCGGTGCCGAGATTCGGCACCGGGAATTCCTTGATCTCGCCGCTGGCGGGATCGAGCCGCGCGATCTTGTTGGCGCGCCCGTAATACGGAATCCAGAAGCTGCCGTCCGCGGTCGGATGCGCGCTCCACGGCATCCGGTCGGGGCCCGGCAACTCATATTCGACGTAGACGATCTTCATCGCCGCATCGCCGAACGGCCGCACCGTGTCCTTGTAGTTCGGCAGCTCGGCCGGCGACTTCGGCAGTGTCGAGTCCTCGCCGAACACGTGGTTCATGTAGAAGATCACGTCCTCGGCTTTCTGGTCGTTGAAGCCGAAGCGCGGGTCCATGACGAAGAAGCCCATGGCGTCGCGCATGTAGTTCACGCGATCGCGCCAGCCGTCCTCGTTGCGGGTGACCGCCGCCATCCGCGACTGGAAGCCGTGGCACGCCATGCAATGGACGAAGAAGAGGTCGCGGCCGCGCGCCTCCGGCAGGAGTTTCATGCCCTGCCACATGGAGATGTCGCTCCAGCGCACCATGCCGTTCTGCAGCTTGAAGTCGTGCGCGGCGGCCTGCTCGGCGGTGAGGTTCACGCCACTCTTCGCATCAGCCTTGTAGCCGGGCGCCTTGATCTGCAGCCGGTACTCGCCGGCCGGCAGGTTCTCGATGCGATACTTCCCGTCGCGGTCGGACAGCACGCTGACGACGATCTTGCTCTTGGCGTTGTGGGCCTGGACGAAGGCGCCGCGAAACGCCGCGCCGTCCGGTCCCGCCACCGTTCCCGAGATGGTGGCCGCATCCGCGGCCCGCGGCGTGATGACGACAATTCCGAGTAGTCCCATAAGCAGTTGGGCTGCTGCGCGCATGGCCTGTCCTCGCGTTTCCAAGCTGCGGCGCGGGTTGCTCCCCGCGTCCGTGCGGCCACGCCTGGCGCCGGCATTCGCTGCGGCGTCTGGGACGGGCCGCGATGTGCAGAGCCTAGCACCGCCGCGCCGTCGCCACCATCGCGCGCCCAAGCGGCGCTGGTATGCAACCGGCGACATCGCCTCGGTCCATGCTAAAATACCCACCGGCGTTATGGCGGACCGCGAGGCACAGGCGCGATGAAATTCAACCTCACCTACGGTCCCGACATCGCCAGCGCGCCCGTCGGTTTCAAGGCCACGGTCGAGGCGGTGGCGGCATTTTTCGAAAGCACGTTCACCGACCCGGTCACCATCAACGTCAAGGTCGAGCGCGGGCTCAGCGGCGGTCTGCTCGGCCACAGCGACTACGCGCTCACAGGTCCCTACACCTTCGCGCAGATCACGACCGCGCTGGCGCAGGAACCGCACACCGGCAGCGACCTCATCGCGCTCGCCCACCTGCCGACCGTGGATCCGATTTCCGGCACCCACGCCTATTACATGACGTCGGCGCAGGCGAAGGCGCTCGGCCTGCAGGCCAGCGACGCCCTGGACGGCACCGTTCAGTTCGCCAACGATCCGCCCTTCGACTATGACCGCAGCGACGGGATCACGCCCGGATCCTACGACTTCTACGGCACCGTCGCGCACGAGCTCTCGGAGGTGATGGGCCGGGAATTGAACGCGATCGGCAACGAGGTCCAGACCGGAAAAACGAACGGCTATTATCCTTTCGATCTGTTCAAGTATTCGGCGGCGGGCGTGGCCACCTTCGTCGGAACCACCGCGGGCTATTTCTCGCCGGACGGCGGCGTCACCAACCTGGACAACTTTAACGCCGATTCGGACGACGACTTCGGCGATTGGGCGTCGAGCGCGGGCGACGACGCTTTTCGCGCCTTCAGCGACTCCGGCGTCGTCAACGCGGTCACGCCGACCGACATCGTCGTGATGGACTTGCTCGGCTGGGATGCCGCGCCCGGCAGCGCAGGCCTCGTCGCCGTATCCGGCCACAGCGGCGGCGGCGGCCGTGGTGTCAGCGGCGGGGACGCGGTCGGGGTTCAGGTCGTGGCGCACCAGGCGCTCGGCCATGACTCCCCGTTCGCCGCAACTGGCCACGTGGAGGCCGGCCAGTTCGCGAGCCCGTTCGATATGCGCGGTTCCGGACCCGATTGGCACCTGGTCTGACGCCTGCGCCAACGGCGGCCGCCGCGCTGGCGCCGATGTGTGACAGCGCGTTGACAGCGGCCGCGGCGGCCCTACATTAGCGGCTGTTCCGAGGGGAGCTCCGGTCAAGGAGCTGAGACACCCGCCACGTCGTACCGCGGGAACCCTTTGAACCTGATCCGGGTCATGCCGGCGAAGGGACAGGACAGCTTTTAATGCCTACCAGCAGTTTTCCCGCGAAATCCATCGGGCCGGTCCGCCTGTCCTCCGCCGGCGCGCGCCCGCGCGCCGCCGCCCGCTTTCACTGAATAACTCCGCAACGGGAGATCAAGACGATGAACATCCACGACCCCAACATCGCGACGCCCAAGGTCACGACAGGCCCGATCGCCGGCTCGCGCAAGGTCTATGTGCACCCCGAGACCGCGCCGGAACTGCGCGTCCCCGTGCGCGAGATCGCGCTGGAGCCGAGTTCTGGCGAGCCGCCGGTTCCGGTCTACGACACGACCGGCCCCTACACCGATCCCGACGCTGTCATCGACGTCGAGCAGGGCCTGCCGCGCCGGCGCACCGCCTGGGTGAAGGAGCGAGGCGGGGTCGAGGCCTACGAAGGCCGCCCGATCAAGCCGGTCGACAACGGCAATGTCAGCGGCAAGCACCTGGCGCGCGCGTTCCCGCAGGTGCACCAGCCCCTGCGCGCGCTCGACGGCCAGCCGGTGACGCAATACGAGTTCGCGCGCGCCGGCATCATCACCAAGGAGATGGTCTACGTCGCCGAGCGCGAGAATCTCGGCCGCAAGGTCAAGCTCGAGCGCGCGGAAGCGGCGCGCGCCGACGGCGAGAGCTTCGGCGCCTCGGTGCCGCTGTTCGTGACGCCGGAATTCGTGCGCGCGGAAGTGGCGCGCGGCCGCGCCATCATTCCCTCCAACATCAACCACGCCGAGCTCGAGCCGATGATCATCGGGAGGAACTTCCTCACCAAGATCAACGCCAATATCGGCAACTCTGCCGTGACCTCCTCGGTCGAGGAAGAGGTGGAGAAGATGGTGTGGGCGATCCGCTGGGGCGCCGACACCGTGATGGACCTCTCCACCGGCCGCAACATTCACAACACCCGCGAATGGATCATCCGCAACGCCCCGATCCCGATCGGGACCGTGCCGATCTACCAGGCGCTGGAGAAGGTCGACGGCGATCCCGTCAAGCTCGACTGGGAGTGCTACAAGGACACGCTGATCGAGCAATGCGAGCAGGGCGTCGATTATTTCACCATCCACGCCGGCGTGCGTCTGGCCTACGTGCCGCTGACCGCCAACCGCGTCACCGGGATTGTGTCGCGCGGCGGCTCGATCATGGCGAAGTGGTGCCTGTCCCGGCATAAGGAAAGCTTCCTGTACGAGCGGTTCGAAGAGATTTGCGACATCATGCGCAAATACGACGTGTCGTTCTCGCTCGGCGACGGCCTGCGTCCGGGCTCGATCGCCGACGCCAACGACCGCGCGCAGTTCGCCGAGCTGGAGACCCTGGGCGAGCTCACGCAGATCGCCTGGAAGAAGGGCTGCCAGGTGATGATCGAGGGCCCCGGCCACGTGCCGCTGCACAAGATCAAGATCAACATGGACAAGCAGCTCAAGGAGTGCGGCGAGGCGCCGTTCTACACGCTCGGCCCGCTCACGACCGACATCGCGCCCGGCTACGACCACATCACCTCCGGCATCGGCGCCGCCATGATCGGCTGGTTCGGCTGCGCCATGCTCTGCTACGTGACGCCGAAGGAGCATCTCGGCCTGCCCGACCGCGACGACGTCAAGGAAGGCGTGATCACCTACAAGATCTCGGCGCATGCTTCCGACCTCGCCAAGGGCCATCCGGCGGCGCAACTGCGCGACGACGCGCTGTCGCGGGCGCGCTTCGACTTCCGCTGGAACGACCAGTTCAACCTCTCGCTCGATCCTGATACCGCGCGCGAGTACCACGACGAGACCCTGCCCAAGGAGGCGCACAAGGTCGCGCACTTCTGCTCCATGTGCGGGCCGAAATTCTGCTCCATGAAGATCACCCAGGACGTGCGCGACTACGCCGCGACGCTGAACGATCAGCAGGTCGGCATGGCGGAAATGTCGGAAAAATTCCGCCAGCTCGGCAACGAGGTCTATGTGCAGACCGACGCGGTGAAGGACAGCAATCGGGTGCTGTAAAAGTACCGCGCGTTGTCTGGGCAGGTTCGACTCTAGCCAGCGGCGGCCCTTATCCGCCCTCATCCTGAGGGCCGCGCGCGTGCGCGGCGTCTCGAAGGATGGGGGGCGGCCTCGTGCTTCGAGACGGCGGCTTCGCCGCCTCCTCAGCATGAGGCCGATCGAGCACCGGTGCCCTGGCATGGCGGGTTACGCCTTCGGCCAACCCGCCCACCTACTGAACCGGAATGGACGCCGCCGAAACGATGGATTGGTGGACGCTTCTACGTCGTCTCTGAGCGTTCGATTAATGCCTTGCAGAGAATGATATTGGAGTGTCCCTCGGGCCATCCCGCGAACTCGGCCATGCGCTTGAAGCCGGCCTTTTCATACATTCCCGGCGCTTGGAAGTCGTAGCTCGCCACCCAGATCCGCCGAACACCCCGGTGAGCAGCTTCAGCGACGAAAGCGTTCAATAACTCCCGCGCATACCCACGTCCTCGATATGCCTCATCGACCCACATCTGTTTAAGTTCGGAAACATCTGCCCAGGAATATCCTGCGGCGACGCCGATCGTGCGTCCCGCCTCGTCTCGAATCACAAAACCCAATCCTCGGGCGTCGTCGCGCCCGGTTGCACTTCGATTGTGGTTGTATATCCGGTCTTCAATTGCATCGATTTCGCTCGGCGAAAGATCGTGCTGGGATTGTATAGGGGCGTCCATCCTGAGTGCTCGGGTTCGATGAGGGGTATTATACGTTAGATGAGCGGCCGAGGGCGACGGCGCACAGCGGCTGGCGCGTAAACCGCACGCTTCGTTTCGCGACCGGTGCCGCGCCATGGCGGAATAGGACTTCGGCTAACCTGCCCTACGGAATCAATCCGGTGGCGGTCAGTCCCCGAACACCCAGCGCGTGATCCGCGCGTCGCGCTGATAGCCGCCGTTCCGGGCGAACGGCTCCTCGTTCCAGAACTTGTCCGCGGCCGCCCGGTCCGGCAGCTCGAGGAGGAGTGCGGTCCCGATGTTGTCGGCGCCGTCGGCCGAGCGGATCGGGCCGCGGAAGATGAAGCTGTCGCCGTACAACGCGAAATAGGACTCGTGCGCGTGCAGGTGCTCGCGGAAGAACTCGGGCGAGCCGGTCTTGGGTCCCGTGCACAGGAACTGCTGCAGGCCCTTGCGAACGTAGTCGGCCGCGCGCTTGCCGAAGCTGTTCGACCAGCGGTGAATGTCGACGCGCTGGTAGACGCCGGCCTGGTGCATGGGCTCGCCGGCGACGAAGGCGTCCGCCGCCGCGCGGTCGTCGAGCTGCATGAAGAACGATGTGCCGAGCGGGTCGCGGCCGTCGTCGGAGACGAAATGGCCGTAGCCGATGACGCGCTCGCCGAAACCTTTGACGTAGTTCTTCTGTTCCTGAACCAGGCTACGCCTGACGTCCCCCGTCCCCGGCTTGTCCCAGCAATAGATCGCCCATTGCGCCGACTTGGTGCGGTAGTAGTTGCGCAGCGCCTCCCCGCTCAAGCCATAGCGCGGATCGCCCGGCAGATATCCGGTCATGTGTCCCGTCTCCCTCACACTCGCTTAGTGCTGACCCGTTCTCTAGCGTCACCCGCGGGCTTGACCCGCGGGTCCATCCACTTCGCAACAACATAATGCGAAGAAGATGGATTGCATTTGACCTCGGGCTTGCCCGAGGTCCGCAATATTAAGAGCCGCAATTCGGTTAAACCCGAGTTGCGGTGTCAAGCCCGGCAATGACAGCCTTCCTTTGGGTTATTGGATCCCGCCAAAACCCATTACCGTCTTTCTCACGCCGGCCACTTCGCCCGATCGCGGACGGCGGCGGCGGCCCCGCGCGCCTCGTGCACGGCCTTGCCGTGGTCGAGCGCGGTGAACTTGCCCTGCCGGCGCAGGATCCGCCCGTCGACGATGACGGTGTCGACATTTCCCGGCTCGGCGAGCGAGATCAGCGTCTCGTAGGGATCGCCGGCGAGCGTCATGTTGGCATCGGTGGTGCGAATGAGGATGACGTCGGCGCGCTTGCCCGGCGTCAGCGATCCAGTCTTGTCGGCGAGCCCGAGATCGACCGCGCCGTCGAGCGTGGCGAGCTGCACCAGGCGCTTGAGCGAGACCGGCGGCTTGTTGTGGAGCCGATGCTGATGCAGCGCGAACAGGACACGCATCGCGCCGAACGGATCGCATTTGTAGTTCGAGGTATGGTCCGTCGACAGGCTCACCTTGACCCCGGCCTCCAACAGCTCGCCGAGCTGGACGACGCCGAGATTGGACGCGCGGCGCGATTCCGGCACCGGCGCGATCGAGTAGCTGACCCCGCGCGTCTTGAGGATCGCCCGCTCCTCCGGCGTGGTCAGCAGCGGGTGCACGAGCTGCACGTCGGGGCCGAGCAGGCCGGCCTGCTCGAGCGCGGTGATCGGGCTCGGGCCTGAGGTGTGCAAGGTGATCGGCAGGCCGAGCGCGCGAGCGCCGTCCCAGTCCTTCCGCGCCATGTCGGTCGAGAGGAAGCCGCGCGCGCCACCGCCGATGCTGCCGCCGCCGACATTGCGCGAGCAGATGCCGAGCGTGAGCATGCCGTCGCCGAGCATCCAGGTGCGTGTGACGCGGGCAAGGCCTTCGAGGTCCATCGTCTGGTCGTCCGGCATGCCCTGCGCCGGGCCGTAGGCGAAGCGGCCGCGGATGCCGGCGTCGCGCATGGCGGAGAGTTCGGCGTCGGCGTGCTCGGGGCTGCGGGTGTTGTGCGCCCAGTTGTGCACGGTGGTGACGCCGGCGCTCAGCGCCTCTGCTATGCCGAGCCTAACGCTGACATAGGCATCCTGCGGCGTCATGTGCTGCCCGAGGCGGGTGGAGACCGGGAACACGCTCAGCTCGCCGATATCGGAGCGGACGAAGGGCCGCAGCATGCTGATCCAGAGGTGCCAGTGGGTGTCGACGAAGCCGGGCATGCAGATCAGGCCGCGACCGTCGATCACGTCGGCACCTGATACGCTGACGTTTTCGCCGACCGCGGCAATGGCGCCATCGCGGATATGGACGGCGCCGCTCGCGAAATCGCCGAGCCGCTCGTCCATGGTCAACACGGTGGCGCCGCGGATCACGATATCGCCGCGCCCCGGCAGGGGTTCCGCGCGCCGGGATTGGGCGGCGAGACTCGCCGGCAGGCAACCGATGGCGCCCAACGCGGCGGCGCCCTCCAGCACGGTGCGGCGGGTCAATCGATGGATGGTCATGAGACTTGTCCTCTCCCGAAAACGCTAGAAGCGATTCCCGTGCGCAATTCTCAGTGCTTACCGATAGCTCAGCGCCCCCCATTCTCCGGCGTCACCCGCGGGCTTGACCCGCGGGTTCATTCATTTCGTAAAGGCCGTAGCACATTTTCGTAAGAGGATGGATTGCCGGGTCAAGCCCGGCAATGACGGAGGAGAGACCTCGGGTTATCTCGCGCGCCGGTACAGATTGTACGCGGAGCCGCGCCCTGCTCCGACCTGCGGGTTGGTGTTGATAAACTCGTCGTCGGTGAGCTTGTCGACCGAGCGCGTCTGCAGCGAGCCCTCCCAGTTCGGGTAGGTGCTCGCCGTGAACTTCATGGTGAAGGTCTGCTTGGCCTCGTCCACAGTGTAGGTGCCAAACTGCGCGATGGTGCCGCGCATGATGCCGGCATATTCCTCCGGCGTGGCGGCGAGCCGGTTGCCGGAGGCGATCTTCGGCACCTCGCCGGCGATGTGAATCTGCGCGAAGTCGCCCTCCGGCGTGAAGATCAGGATGCCGCGCGGTTTCGGACCGAACGGAAACGACTTCTGTCCGTCGGGCGCGGTGATCTCGGCGATGACGAAATGCCAGGTGCCGAGGAGCCGGTCCTTCAGCGTCTTCTGCTGCGCGGCGGCATCGCCTGCAGCGCCCGCAAGCAGCAGCGCGGCAGTGGCAATCTGAGCAAGCTTCATGGTCTCCTCCCGGTTGCTTCACATTGGTCTACGGCAAGAGCGAGCGCCGCTATCGACGGGGCGATACCCGCTTCGTCCTTATCGCGTTGCCCCTATTCCACCTTCATCCCGACGTCGCGCACCAGATTGCCGTAGCGGGCGATGTCGCGCTCGACCATGGCGCGCAGCGCCTTGGGCGTGCTGGTCTCGACCTCCATCACGGGCTTGAGCTTCTCGCGCACGCCCGCATCGTTCAGTGCTTCGACCAGGCCGCCGCTCAGCCGCGCGAGGACGGGCTCCGGCGTGCCGGCCGGCGCGAAGAACGCGGTCCACGGCTCGGCCGGGAATCCGGCGATGCCCTTCTCGGCGAGTGTCGGCACGTCCGGGAGCTCGGCGGCACGCTTCGCCCCGGTCATGGCGATCGGCCGCAGCAGCCCCGACCTGATGGCGCCGAGCGAGCCGGCGAGCCCGACGACCATCATCGGGATGTGTCCGGCGACCACGTCGTTCATCGCCGGGATGACGCCGCGGTATGGCACGTGCGTGAGGGCGCAGGCCGGTCGCACTGATGAGCATCTCCATCAGCACGTGCTGGGCGCTGCCGACGCCGCCGGACCCGAAGTTGATCTCGTTGCCTGCCCGCGCCCACGCCAGCAACTCCTCGACGCCGGCGGCGGGCACGGCCGGGTTCACCACCAGCACCATTGCGAAGCTGCCGGCGCGGGTGAGTGGCGCGAAGTCCTTGAGCGTGTGGTAGGGCAGCTTCGGATAGAGCGCGACGTTGAGCGCGGACGCCGCATCGTTGAGCTGCACGAAGGTATAGCCGTCGGCTGGGGCGCGGGCGGCCGCCTCCGCCCCGACGATGCTGTTGGCGCCGGGCCGGCTGTCGATGACGACCGGCTGGCCCAGGACCTGCGCGAGCTTGTCGCCCGCCACGCGCGCCAGCGCGTCGGCGGCGCTGCCGGAGGCATAAGGCACGATCTGGCGGATCGGGCGGCTCGGATAGGTTTGCGCAACCGCGCCTGCGACTTGTACAAGCAGAAGCAGCGCGGCCCAGGCCGTTAGCAGCCGGCGTCCTTGCATTCCAATTCCTCCCAACGCTTTGCGTGGCGCTTCGTGGCGCTCACATTTTCGTGGCGCTCATGTTATTGCTTTGGTCTGCCGGATTTTCCCGGTGATCGGCCTGAACACCTTGACGCGCGCGTCGGCCTTGGCGATCGCGAGCATGTCCCGGGCATCGTCGAGCACGGCGATGCCCCGATGCGGGATGGTCCGGTCGAGCCCGACCAGCGTGAGCCAATGAATGCGCACTCCCGGCGGCACCGCGATCTCGCGTTCGGCGACTTCGCGCTTCGCGTCGATGAACATGAGATACGCGTCGTCCGCGACCTCCGGCGTCGCATCGAGGCCGCTGTAGAGATTGCGGTGCCAGCGGATCATGTCCTTCTGCCAGTCGCCGTTCGAAGCGCGTCCGCCCCGCTGCTTGTAGATCGCGCTCTCGAACACGTCGGCCGACGCAATCTCGTGCAGCGCGCTGAACGGGGACGGCGTGTCGGCGGCCGCCTCGAAGCGCTGGGAGGCGAGAAAACCCGGAACGGTCTGCAGGTTTTCAATGTTGCGCAGGTAGTGCGCATGCCACTGCGCGAGCCGAGACGGGTCCGCAAACGCCATTTCGGTGATGTAGATCAAGCGCTACTCCCCTGACGCTTAACCAACAAGCGCACGGCCCTTGACCGCGCAACTCGGATTTATCCGAAATGCGGATGAGCCAAAAAGCGACGAAGTGAGGTAAGCTACCACATTCAATCCGGGGACAATCATGCAGATATCTTCTTTCACCTTGGCCGCGATGCTAGCCTTGGCGCTCACCCCGTTGTCGAAGGTCGACATGCAGGCTGCCGAGCTCACGATCCTGGCGGGCGGCGGAATCACCGGTCCGATGCGCGAGCTCGGCCCGCGCTTCGAGCGCGCCACCGGCCATAAGCTCACGTTCTTCTTCGGCACCACGCCCGAGCTGATCAAGCATGCCACGGGCGGCAACCCATTCGACGCCGGCGTGGTCCCGCAGGAGGTGTTCAAGGACACCGGTGCGCAGGCCAAATTCGTGGCCGGACCGACGACGGAGATCGCGCGCGTCGGCCTCGGCGTCGCCGTCCGCGCCGGCGTCGCGAAGCCCGATATCGGCACCACAGACGCGATGAAAGCGACACTGCTCAAGGCGCAATCCATCGCCACCGTTCCGGCGAGCGCCGCCGGCGCCCAGGTCCTGCGCGCGTTCGAGCGTCTCGGCATCGGCGAAGCGGTGAAGGCGAAGACCAAGGCGCTGGCCACACCGGCGCAGATGGTCGAGGCGGTGGCGAAGGGAGAGGCCGAGCTCGGCGTGTTTCTCAGCAATGTCCTGACCGCACCCGGGCTGGAGCTGGTCGGTCCTTTTCCCCCCGAACTGCAGCAGCACGTCGTCTACATGGCGGCCGTCGCTGCCGACAGCAAGGACGCGTCTGCCGCCAAGGCGTTCATCGACTATCTCAAGACGCCCGAAGCCGCCGCGATCATCAAGGCCAAGGGCATGGAGCCCGCCAATCGGTAGCCGCTGGCGTGAACGCTGGCGATCTCTGGACCGGCGGCGTAGCTTCGATAGCTGCGCACCGCGCCGAACGCACAAGCGTTTCCGGCCAGCATTTCTGACGGAGAAAAGAAATTGAAACTCGTATCGCTCTCCGGCGTCGTCCCGATCGCGCTCGCCTTTGCACTGACCATACCCGCACTGGCGCAAGACGCCGCCGGGCGGCGCATCGCCGACGCCGAATTCGACCTGCTCGAGGCGGCGCAGAGCGCGGCCAATGCCGCGGCGGGGCCGCGCACGGTGCCCGGCCGCAGCATTCCGGTGCCGGGGACGGTGAGCCCGGAGCTGCAGGCCGTGATCGCCGCGCCTTACACCAAAGACTTCTGGAACGCCGACCCCAGGAGCGCGCAGGAATGGAAGGACCTCGTCGGCCGGCTTGCGAGCGAGAGCGCCGCAATGCAGAAGGGCATGCGCGAGAAGCTCGGCGTGACGATCGAGCCGACCGTGATCGGCGGCGTGAAGGCCTATATCCTGTCGCCGCGGGTGATCCCGGCGGTCAACCAGAACCGCCTGCTCATTCACGTGCACGGCGGCGGCTACGTCTTCTTTCCCGGCGAATCCGGCACCGGCGAGGCCGCGCTGATGGCGGCCTTCGGCGGCTTCAAGGTGATCTCGTTCGACTACCGCATGCCGCCCGACCACCCCTACCCCGCGGCTATGGACGACGCCATGGCGGTGTGGAAGGCGGCGCTCGCGATGGCCGACCCGCGCCGGATGGCGATTTTCGGCAGCTCGACCGGCGGCGGCATGACCCTGGCGATGATTCTGCGCGCCAAGCAGGAAGGCCTGCCGCTGCCGGCGGCGATCGCACCCGGTACGCCGTGGGCTGACCTTACCGACACCGGCGACAGCTACCGGACCAACGAGTGGCTCGACAATGTTCTGGTCAGCTACCACGGATTTCTCAGCCGCGCGGCGCTCCTCTATGCCGACGGGCGCGACCTCAGGGATCCGCAGCTCTCGCCGATCTACGGCGACTTCACCGGCTTTCCTCCCGCCATTCTCACCAGCGGCACGCGCGACCTGTTCCTGAGCCTGACCGTGCTCACGCACCGCAAGCTGCGTCGCGCCGGCGTGGAGGCTCAGCTGCAGGTGTTCGAGGGCATGTCGCACGCGCAGTATCTGTTCGATCCCTCGGCGCCGGAGACGAAGGAAGCCTTCAGCGAGATCGCGCGCTTCTTCGACAAGCATCTGGAGAAGTAGGCGGCGGCGCGAACTCTCGTGTCCGAGGCATAGCCGAGCGGAACGAGACACCGATCTCGGGTTTACCCGAGATCGGTGCTTAAATACGCGCAAGTCGGGTAAACCCGGCTTGCGTGGACCCAGCGCAAGACGCGAAGCGCAATATCGGTACGACCTGCCGTGCCGCCCCTGGGTCCCGGATCATCGCGCGGACTTACGCCCGCGCTCGTCCGGGACACGCGAGCGTCACATCGGCGGGGGGAGGCCGTCGCGGCCGGCCGCGATCGAGCCGGCTTCGAGTGTGCCGTCGTCCTTCTTGCGGGCGGCGGCGATGAATATCTTCACGCCCGGCTTGAGCTCGCTCTTGTCGCCCGGAACGAAGGTCACGATCCGCGTCTGCGGCAGGACGACGATCTTTTTTTCTCCGCCCTTGTACTTCACCGTGATCTCGTCGCCGTCGACCGCCTTCACCATCTGCGCCACCGCGGCGTTGGTCATGGTGCTGTTGGGCACCAGGTCCCAGGGCTGATGGCCCTCGCCGGTGCCGCGCATCGCCTCCGGGAAGATGTGAATCTCCAGCGCCTTCTGGCTGCCGTCGGGCTGCGGCAAGCCGCTGACGCCGATGAAGGTGTTGTCCTTGATCTCGGACAGCGACGCCCGCACCAGGCCGCGCACCACGGCGTCGTCAGCCACCTTGATCTTGTAGAAGGTCTGGTTGTCGCGCGACCTGACCGTCAGCATCGCACCATCGACGGCCTCGATCGTGCCGCGCACGCGCACCGGGGCGGGTTGCTGCGCCAAGCTCACGGAGGTGACAGGCAACAGCGCCAAGCCGAGCGCGCAAAACATCCGCCGCATCATCAAGTGCATCGTCGCTCTTCCACACGTCATGCCGGACTTGATGCCGGACCTTGGCCCGGCGGACATCGGCCCTATCATACCGAGCCGTGATCCGAGGCAGCAAGACGTGCGGGATCAGTGTGGCAGTTCAGAAGTTCGTAAAACGAGCGCGCCGCAAAATGATGCGAACTTCGAAATCGGGACACCAGAGCGAAATCCGTTCAGATTGAATCAGTATTCGCTTCAAGTATTTGTTGGGTCGCATGATCTTATCCGAAAAGTCTGCAACTTTTCGGGATCATGCTTTAGGCCGCGGGCGACAGCCTTCCGGGGACAAAACTTGCCCGGCAGTGCGTGAGCCCCAACAGCCCGCTCGCGGGAGCGGCTTCGCGGCGCTCGCGCCGCCCTGCATATCGGCCATCGGTCTCGGACACGGGCGCGTCGTAGCGATTGGTGAGGCAATCCTGTGCCGCGAATCGTGCCGCTGACGGCGGCGCGACAGCGCTGCCGATGGCACTGACGTTGAACGGCGCGATCGCGGCGGCAACCGCCATCCGGAAGAGCGCTCGCGCGATGCGGCTCGACATATCGAATCTCCTGACAAGCTTGCGGTCACCCCGGCCGTTGCGTTGCGGCCGGGGTGCACGCCGAGGCAACTCAACCGCCGCAGCCGAAGCTGCTGGTGCGGCCATAGCCGAGGTCTTCCTGGCAGTACGGGCCGGCAGCGGCCGGAACGGTCGCGAATGCGGCGAAGGCCAGAGCGAGGGCCAGAACAATCTTGGTCATCGTGATCTCCTGTTGGATCGGTGTCATGTTGTCAGCGGCAGACCAGAATGGCCGGCCGCCCGTTTGTCGGTACCGGGCGCCTCCGGCGGATCGTCAGTGGATCCAACCACCGGCTCTCCGCCGATGAGCGCTTCGGCCCATGGCGTGCTGTTTAGCGACAGTTCGGGCGGTCCGCTTGAAGCGGACATGTGGTCGGCCCTGTATTTTCCTGTAGATTCCCTTGAGATTTCCCCCCGTCGTCCCGTGAATGCCTCCGAGCGTCGGAATCCGGCCACCAAGGGCATAAAATCCGCGAAAACAGCCTCCGGATTCGCACCTTCCAGGCTTCCGACCGCGTCCGGCGCAGGCGCGCGCCAAACACGAAATCGTGAAATCGAATCGCAGCCTCCTCCCAAGTCCGCCGCTGATTCCCGTCATCGCGCCGTGCCGCTTCCAGATACACCGTCGCGGCCCGGGTAAAGACGGGATTGTCCTTGTAGTTGCCGAGGCCGAGGTTGCAGTCGCGGCACAGCAGGCCCCGCACCTTGTCGGTGGCATGGCAGTGGTCGACGCAGAGCGGCTTGCCCGGCGTCCTGCAGATGGCGCAGACGTTTCCCTGCCGCTCGCACATGGCCCGGTAGTCCTGCAAGGACAGCCCGTAGCCGCCGGCGCGACGCCGGTCGCGAAAGTCCGCGTCGGTCGCCCAGCGATGGCGGAGGCGCGCGTTGTCGACGTTCTTGCGTGCGCTCCGGCGGGCCTTTCTGAGATCCTGGCAAAGCCCCAAATAAAATGGGTCCTGCTTGCTCGGCCGGAACGGCGGCGGCGCATGCTTTTCGTCCAGCCTTGCGTCCGGCTTTCCGTCTTCCGCCGACTGCTTTTCATCTGCCGGCGGTCGCGCGCTCACGGACCGGCCCCGCCGTGATGTGCACCGGCCGGCAATACCGGCTCGCCGCGCAGGCACGCCGCCGCTGTGCGCGAAAAACGCGCGACGCAGGCGGCGAGGAGCATGGATATGGACCGGATTCAGGGCGCGGACACAGCGCCGCGCCGAGGTCGACCGACACACGGCAAGGCGACCGGCGACGGCCGGTGATCAACGCAAATTTTTGATGATGACGAAGTGTACGAGATTCGTGTAACGAAGTCTACAAAAATCCGGGACTGTGGCAGGTGAGCACCCACCTTTTCCGCCAAAGCCGACCGCCGTCGACGAGAACAAGTCCTTGCGGCATCCGGCCCATCCGGTCGCGGCGATGGGTCGCGGCGGTCAGCGAATCTACCGGCGGGCGCGTGCAATTTCGCCATGGTGGCGCGCGATCAAATGCTGGACGCCCTGACCCGGATTTCGCGACCCTTCAGTCCGCGCTACGTTAGCTTCTTGTTCGAGCATGATCTTTTCCGAAAACCGCTGCACACTTTTCGGGATCATGCTGTTTGAGCATGATCTTTTCCGAAAACCGCTGCACACTTTTCGGGATCATGCTTCAGCCGACGTAAGGTCACAAAAGCCGCCATGCCGCGTCCCGCCCCGCACGCAATGCAAATCCTGGCCTGGATCGTCGCCACGTCGTGGGCTGCATCATGCGCCGCGCACGCCGACGACGTGACGCCATCGCCGGCGGCGCCTGCGGACCCGTCCAAGCTCACTGCCGGCACCCTGCTGATGACCGACTACATCTATCGCGGGCTCAGTTATTCAGCGCATCAGCCGGCGGTGGGGACGTATGTCGACGCCCAATACGGCTGGTTCTACGCCTATACCAACTTCAACAGCGTGAAGTTTTCCACCAGCCCGGCGGTCGAGGTCACGATCGCCACCGGCATCCGCCCGACGCTCGGCCCGTTCGAATTCGATATCGGCGCGGCCTATTACTACTACCCCGGCGAGATCGGACCGGACCTCTCGAACTACTGGGAGGCGCACGCGACCGTGTCGCGCAAACTGACGGAGAAGCTCACGCTCGGCGCGACGCTCGCCTATGCGCCGGACGTCTGGCAAACCGGCGCCTGGGGTACCTACACGGCCGGCGCAATCTCGCTCGATCTGCCGACCGACCTGCTTCCAAGCGGTGTCGGCTGGACGCTGTCCGGCGATCTCGGCCGTTCGGTGTTCGGCCGGACCTCGAGCGCCGGCGGCGTGAGCGCCGGCGCCGCCGGGCTTCCGCTGCCGGCCTACACCAACTGGCGCGCCGGCCTGGCCTTCAGCTACAACGTGCTCAAGCTCGGCCTCAATTACACCGACACGACGCTTTCGAAAGAGCATTGCTACGTGATGACCGGCGATCTCGGGGCGCTCCCCGGCGGCGTCAGCACCCCCGACAATCCGACCGGACTGCGCTCGGCGCTGTGCGGCGCGACGTTCTCGGCGACACTCGGCTTCGAATTCAGCGCCGCACTGCGCGGCCGATAGAGCCTTTTGTTCGCGCGTGATCTTTTCCGAAAACCGGTGCCCACTTTTCGGGATCACGCGCCGGGTTCCGCTCATCACTTTTCGAGTCGGATCGAAACATCCGTCAATTGCATCGCCGATAATCCTTTGTTTCTCGGCACAGCACGCCGACTGCGCGCGGCAGCCATGCAGCGGAGCCGGCCTGATCACATTGTGGTCGCATTCGTCGTAGACCTGCGCACCGTCCGCTCCGGCGGACGCCATCATGACATCAAGCACGGGAATCTCATGAGACGAATGCTCGCCGCCATGTCGAATTGCACGCCCGCGCTGGCACCCGCGCTGCTGGCGCTTTGCATGATGCCGCTGCCATCCGACGTCGCCCGTTCCGATTCATCTGCCCCGAACGCCGAAGCCGTCGCGACGCCGTCCACGCCGGCGACCACGATGCCTTGCGCTGCCAACGACACCGTGGTGTATCAGCCGACCCCATCGACCGGCAGCGAGGGCGCCTGCGCAACCCCGCCGCGGACGCCGGCGGAGATCGCGGACGCGCGCGCGTATCTGATCGAGACCGCGAGCCCGGGTTTCACCATGACGCTGCAGGGCGCGGAGCTTGCGATCGGACGCCTGCATCCCGAGTTCGTCGTGCGGCTGGCCAATGCGATCCGCGAAGCGCGCGGCGCCGGCATGCCGGACGCGGGCGTGTTCTCGGCCTATCGACCGCCTGCATTCGGCGTCGGCGGCTTCTCCGACAAATTCAACTCGCTGCACACCTACGGGCTCGCCGTCGACATGCATGGCATCGGGCGGCCGGGCTCTCCGGAAGCGCAACTGTGGCACGAGACCGCCGCCAGGAACGGCGTCGTCTGCCCCTATGGTCCGCGCGACCGGGCCGAATGGAATCATTGCCAGCCGACCCGCGTGAAGATCATCCTGGCCGAGAACCCGCTGCGCGAGACCGTGCGGGCCGAGGGACCATCCGACCTCGAGAGCATGTTCGAAGCCGGCAACACCATCATCGCGGACATGGCGAGCGCAGCCGACTCGGTGTCCAAAGCCGCGCCCACGTCGGTGCGTGCATTGGAGGCCGTTGCATATGGACGCGACGCCGTCCCGCAGATCATGGCAAGCCGCCGGACCGGATCGAAACCGCCGCGCGCGATGGGCCGCCTCGCCTTGGCGCGTCTCAGCGCGGAGCGCGAGAGCAAGAGAGGTGGCGCGGACAAATCCGCGCGGCACGCCAAGCGGCTGGTCGGCATCGGTGTCGGCGGCCCGATCATCGCGGTCGAGGAAGGCCGGCGGAGCGCCTCCTCCCGGCAGACGAAGCGCGGCACCCGCATCGTCATCGGACCGACCAAGATCACGGTGGTCGAGAAGGCGGAGCGGAAGTCCTCCTCCGCCAAGGCGACGAAGCACGCCGCGCGCGCGGGAGCCGGGGTGAAGCCGATCATCGCCGAGGAGAGCCGGAGGAAGTCCAAGTCCGGCCGCGGATAGCTCGGGGTCGATCTGCGCAACGTGGAGCCACGACCGATGCTCGTGGCTCGCGAAGCTCCAGGGCGCGGAATCCATTGACGCGCAGCCAAACCTGATCGATGCAGGCCGGCTGAAAGCAAGGTCGTTCGCTGCGAGCTTGTCATAGCGGAGGAGACGTCCAATGATGCGCGTTACACGGCCGCTTTCGGCGGTAATCCGAACATTGGGCCGACATCGCCTCAGGACCGAATTTGAGGCCTAAGCGGACCGATGGCATCCTTCAACCGATGTCCGCGGTGCTCTTGCGACGAGCCCGGCCGTAAGATTTCTTCATCGTTCCGCCCGATCTACGTGCTGCGGGCCGCGCGGCCGGGAAGAGCCCGTGCATATGCGCGGCAAGGGTCTCGCAAAAATCGTGCGCATAGCGCGGAAGCACGCGCCGTTTGTCCCATACGACGGCAAGTGGCTCCAAAATCGGTTCGCGCTTGTATGTAATCCGGACAGTCCGCAGCTGGTAGCGATGAGTTTGCACGGTCGTTGAAATGATTGCGATGCCGAGTCCTGCCTCTGCCAGTGCAAGCTTGGTGTGCTCCGCACGACTCTCTATGAGAATGTTTGGCTTGATGCCGGCCAGACGGCAGATCGCGTCGAATTTGTTGCGACCTGAGAAGGTCGTGTCCCACAAGAACAAGGGGTGCGATGCAATCTGTCCGATATCGATCGTGCTGCCAACTCGAAGCGGATAAGACGGGTGGCATGCGGCCATGAGCTCAAGTGGCCTCACCGAGTAGATTGCGAAGTGGCGCTCGTCGGCTTGAGCGATATCGATCAAGGCGATGCCAAGGTGTATATCACCGCGTTCGAGCATGGCCAGCGTGTTGGCTCCCGCTGACTCAACCACCTTCACCTTCACGTTGGGATACTGTTCGGCGTATCGGGGCAAGAATGTCGATAGGGCGGTCTCGATTTGGATCGGCGAGGCCGCGACATTCAGAGTGCCGGTATCTCCACGCTTGAGCGCCTCCGCCTGCTCGCTGAGTGAGCTGGCTTGGCTCAACAGGTTGCGGCAACTCTCGAGCAACTGCTCGCCCTCCGCGGTCAAGACAAGACGCCGACCGATGCGATCGAAAAGCCGAAGCCCGAGTTCCTGTTGAAGCTCCTGAAGTTGCCGAGAAAGGCCGGGCTGCGAAATGTGCAACCGCAACGCGGCCTTTGAGACCGAACCCAGCTCAGCCACGCTAACGAAGGTGCGAAGGCGCCTCAGGTCCATCACGACCTATACCCTCCAGTTATGGAAACCTAGATAAAGTATTCATTGGACAATTAGAAGCGTGCCGGCACATCTTGCGCGCGAATGCCCCTCGGACATGGGCTCGGGAGATCGGCATGCGACAGACCCTTCTGATTGCTCTGACAGCCTTCTCCTTGGCGGGCATGACCGCGGATGCCGGGGCGCAGGCCTATCCGTCACGCCCTGTTACAATCGTAGTGCCGTGGCCTACGGGTGGGCCGTCCGACGGGCCCGCACGTTGCTCGCCGAGCGCATGCGCGCGTCGCTCGGTCAGCCCGTCATTGTCGAGAACGTGAGCGGGGCCTCGGGCAGCGTGGGCACTGGCCGAGTTGCTCGCGCGGCGCCGGACGGATACACGCTCGTGCACGGTAACCTAGCCACGCACGTCATCAACGGGGCTGTCTTCAAGCTACCGTACGATGTGCAGAAAGATTTTGAGCCGATCTCCCTGCTCGCAGATCAGTCCTTCTTGATCGCCAGCAGGAAAACATTGCCCGCGAAAACTTTGACTGAACTCGTCTCTTGGCTGAAGGCGAATCCCGATAAGGCCGTGCAAGGCACCGGCGGGCCAGGAGGCGTGCCGCACATACTTGGAGTCTTTTTTCAGAACGAAACCGGCGCCAGGTTTGGGTTCGTACCCTATCGAGGGACCGCGCTCGCGATTAATGATTTAGTGGCCGGGCATATCGACATCATGATTGACGCCTCGAACAACACCTTGCCGCATGTTCGGACCGACATGATCAAGGCCTATGCCGTCACCGCCAAGAGCCGCTTGCCGACGGCGCCCGATATTCCGACGGTCGACGAGGCGGGATTGCCGGGGTTCCACTTTTCGAGTTGGCAGGCGCTTTTTGCACCAAAGGGTACGCCGGGACCCGTTGTAGCAACTTTACAAGCCGCGGTCGTCGATACCTTGGCCGATCCGGAGGTTCGCCGCCGTCTCGCTGATCTGGGCCAGGATATTTTCCCGCGTGAGCAACAGACGCCAGAGGCGCTCGCCGCCTTGCATCAAGCCAATATCGAAAAGTGGTGGCCACTCATTAGAGCGACGAACATCAAGGCCGAATGAGCGTCGGTAGTTGGTCGCTGTCACATCCGATGGCACGCACCCAACAACGGTCACGTTTGCGTCCGCCCGCGGCTGAAGAACCAACTCGCAGGCAAAGAGATGGCGAACAAGATCGAAACCACAGTGCTGATCGTCGGTGCCGGGCCCGTCGGCATGACGCTCGCTCTGGACCTGGCCTCGCGCGGCATCGATGTCGCTATCGCCGAGCTTCGCCGTGCCGGCGCCACACCGAGCGTCAAATGCAACCAGATCTCGGCCCGCTCCATGGAGATCTTCCGCCGCCTCGGCATTTCCGGGAAATTGCGAGCAGCTGGATTGCCGGCGGATTATCCGAACGACGTGGTGTCAGCAACGACCGTAACCGGCATCGAACTCGCGCGCGTTTCCATCCCATCGCGGGCCGAGCGTTACACTGCGAAGAGCGGTCCGGACACGTCGTGGCCGACGCCGGAGCCAACGCACCGGGTCAACCAGATCTATTTCGAGCCCGTGCTGTTCGCGTGTGCTGCATCCAATCCACGCATTCGTCTTCTCGATCGCACCTCCGTCGAAGATTTCGTGCAAGGCGGGCACGGCGTCACGGTCGTTGCCCATAATCTCGAAAGTCGTGAAGAACTATCAATCGCATGCAGCTATCTGGTCGGGTGCGACGGTGGCAGATCGGAGATACGAAAAAAGATCGGCGCAACGTTTGTTGGCACATCCGAAGTCCAGCGCGTGCAATCAACCTGCATACGAGCGCCCGATCTAGCCAATCTGCTGCACGGGAAGCGCGCCTGGATGTATTTTTCGCTCAATCCGCGGCGCTGCGGAACCACGATCGCAATCGACGGGCTGGAAACGTGGCAAATCCACAACACCCTCTACGATGGCGAGACGGAGTTCGATTCGGTCGATCGCGACTGGGCGATTCGCTCTATCCTCGGGGTCGGACCCGACTTCCGCTACGAGGTGGTCTCGAAGGAGGACTGGATTGGCCGCCGACTCGTCGCCGACCGGTTTCGCGATCGGCGCGTCTTCATCTGCGGCGATGCCGGGCATTTATGGCTTCCCCATGCGGGCTACGGCATGAACGCAGGCATAGCCGACGCGGAGAACCTGTCCTGGAAGCTTGCTGCGGTGTTATCTGGCTGGGCGTCGCCAGAAATACTAAAGGCCTACGAGGCGGAGCGCCAACCAGTCGCCGACCAAGTCTCACGCTTTACGGTCGACAGCGCCTCCAGGGCCAACACGCAGCAGCGCGAGATTCCTGCCGAGATCGAATGGCCAGGGACAATTGGCGAGCGCATGCGCGCGCGCATCGGAATGGATGCCTATGACCTGGCCGTTCAGAGGCAATGTGCTGGCGGCCTCAATTTCGGATATTTCTATGAGAGTTCCCCGATCATCGCTTACGATGATGAACCGCACCCCGCCTACACGATGCGCGATTTCACACCGTCGACGGTTCCCGGCTGTCGGGCACCGCATCTGTGGCTCAGTGACGGACGCTCGCTCTATGACGCGCTTGGGCGAGGATACACGCTCATTCGTCTCGGCCGCACCATACCCGTCTCGGGAATCGTCGAAGCGGCCGCGCAGCAGGGCGTACCGCTTAGGGTCCTCGACGTTGATGGGCCTCCCGCTCGGGCGCTCTACGCGCGTGAGCTTGTGCTGGTTCGTCCCGACCGGCACGTGGCGTGGCGCGGCGATGAGGAGCCGGCTGCTCCCCACGAACTGATCGATTTGCTTCGCGGCGGTCGCAGCATGGCGGATCACAAGATGTCGTGATGATGTCTCCCCTTGCAGCTTTCGAGGGTAAGAACGGACCAGATATGCTCACTTCGACCTCTTCGCTTCGTGATGAAGGGACATGCGGCAACGGTTGACCGTCGGCTCGATGCAGCGGTTAGGCCGCGTCGAGCGCACTGATGGTGACGTAGTACCCGTCAGGATCCCGGAGCGAAAACTCCGCCGTTCCGGTGTTGGGATTCACGTGCGGTTGTTCTTCCAACCGGCTGACGAGAGCGCGCGCCCTTGGCAACGCCTGTTCAAAGTCGTCGACCCGGAAGAACAAGAGCAGGCCGTTGCCAGGCTCGGCGTGGTGAGGGCTTGTCAACGACGGATGCTCGTGGGCACCCCACATGTGGAGACAGAGCAATACCGTTCCATCCGAATCCAGGATTTGCCCGAAGTCGTCGTGGGCAGGCGCCGTCGCCGGCAGGTCGAGCAGCGACTGATACCACCCGCAGCTCCGGGCCACGTCAGCAACGCCAATGATCGTCCACGTGCGCTTCATAGGTTCCCTCTGCAGCCACCGTTCGCCATGGTGACAGCGCCGCGCGCTGCTATCCAGGTCTGCCAACGCTGATTATTCTATGCCTGGAAGATCATGGGGTAACTGCATGACCACTGCTACCGACATCAAGGCCGAACTGGCCTTGCTGCAAGATCCAAAGCTACGGGCGACCAATGAAGAACGCGGCGACGATCATGGCGTCAATCTGTCTGCCATACGTGCGGTCGCCAAGCGCCTCAAGATCCGGCATGAGCTGGCAAAAGAGCTCTGGACCACCGGTGACACGGCTGCACGGCTGCTGGCGACCCTGATCGCCAGGCCAAAAGCCTTCTCCGCCGATGAGCTCGACACGATGATCCATGACATTCGCGCGCCAAAGCTCCTGGACTGGTTCATCACCAACATGGTCAAGCCTGGGAAGCACGCCGAAGAGCTGCGGCTGCGCTGGAAGGATGACACCGATCTGGTCGGACGGGCCGGCTGGAGCTTGACGACCGACCGCGTGGTCAAAAGTGCCGATGGATTGGACCTGAACAGCCTGCTGGACCAAATCGACGTGGAGATGAAGGATGCGCCCGCATCCAAGCAGTGGTCGATGAATCACTGCCTTGCCGAAATCGGCATCCGTCACCCCAAGTACCGCGCTCGCGCCATCGGCATTGGCGAAAAGCTCCAGGTTCTTATCGACTATCCGGCGTCGCCGGGCTGTACGCCGCCTTACGCTCCGGTCTGGATTGCCGAGATGGTGCGTCGCCAAAAAGCGTCGGATCAGAATTCTCGCCCGATCAGAAGATGATCGACGGAGATCGCGCCGCCGCCGTGCACGAGAAAATAGAGGGCGGCCACGCTCCACATCAGCGTGAATTCAAGACCCATGCTGGTCCAGAAAAATCCGCCCACCCGCCAGCGCTCGTAGTTCGTCACCATCAGAAAAACGACGATCGGGCACGCCGCGAGGCGAGTGAACAGTCCAAGTGCGAGCATCGGACCGGCCACAAGCTGGGTCAGCACGATGGCTCGCGCCCAGAATCTTCCGGGGTGATAGCCGCCGCGGTCGAGCTCATCCGCGAATTCGGTCAAATTGTGCGACTGTGCGCCAGTCGATGGAAACATCCCAAACGTGCTGCGCAGCCCATGGGGAACCAGCGAAAACCCCACCACGGCGCGCAACAACGCCTCTGCCCAGGGAAAGAGCGCCTGATAGACGGGACCGAGTTGCGGGAACATCAGGGGAGTCGCGTCAAGCATCTTCGCCCTCGCATCGTTTCCGGGCGCAAGCGAGTCCCGCAAGCCCCATCCAAGTCACAAACCTGCATCGTGGTTTACCAGTCGGTCGCGCGGCCGCGATGCTCGCTGACGGCGTCCCGCCGATATGATAGGCTGGTGCTGCTCGCAAGAGCGGAACAGACTCCATGGCATGCCCCCGATTGCGGGGCGAGGTGAGATAGGGGGTTAGGCCACCACACGATAGGAGGAGGCCATGACCATCGAAAGCATTCTAAGGCGGAAGGGAACCGAGGTCACAACGATAGCTCCGGAAGCCAGCATCAAGCGGGCGGCAGACTGGCTCCATGCAAAGAATATCGGTGCTCTCGTAGTGACGAGCGAGAACACGGTTCTAGGTCTCATTTCCGAACGTGAAATCGTTCATGCATTTTCTCGCTATGGCGAGACAGCCGGGTCGATGTCGGTGAAGGACATCATGACATACGGTGTGACCACCGTGTCCCCGGACGACAGTGTCAATCGCGTCATGAACCTGATGACACACCATCGCGTGCGCCACATGCCGGTCCTACGTGACGGCAAGCTGGCCGGCATCGTCAGCATCGGCGATGTCGTCAAACATCGACTGGAGGATCTGGAGCTCGAGACCAACGTCTTACGTGATGTCTACAACGCCGCGCGCTGACGGCCCTGATGTCGGTCCATGGGCGCCCATGGCGCGCGCCCATATCTCCGCTCTTGTTGTCTCCCGCTCTGGTTCCAATTTGAACGACCGGCCTGCTCGCTTGGGGCTTGCCCCGCATGCTCGTGCGCACCCGGTGACGCCGGTATCGCGCCCCATCGCGACGGGTCGCGACCGTCAATGCGGCGCTACCTCGAGGTCGCGAGCGGTTCCATTCCGCTGCTCCTGATCGCCCCGGCGGCTCGCGCTGAGGCGAGAAATTCGATCAATCGCTTCGAAGCCACGCTCTCCTTCGAGCCCGCCACGACGGCGGCCGCAAAGACCTGGATCAACTGAATCTCTGATGGAAGGGCGCCGGCATGTTCAACGCCCGCCGCCACCAGGATTTCACTGACTGGCAACACCCCGATGTCCGCCTCGCCTGTGGCGACCATGTTGGTCACATCGGTGCCGCGCGGCTTCATCTCGATGCTGATCTTGTCCGCAATGCCAAGCCGCGGAAAAAGATCGTTCTTGAGCCAGATGCCGCTGGTGCTTCCGGGGAGCGCGATCTTTTTCGCCCCCGTCATGGTCTGTTTGAACGCCGCTACCGTGCTCACGTCGGGCTTTGCCGCCTTCGCCCGCACCGCAATGCCCAGCGGGACTTGTGCAAGGTCCACGTCCGTTCCGCTGCCGATCTTATTGGCGGCGATCAGTTCGTTGAGACCTTCCCTGGACAGGATCACCACGTCGGCGGGTACACCCTGTGCAAGCTGCGCGGCGATGGTCTGCGGACCGCTCCCCTGCGACGCGCCCGATCGAGTCGTGACCTTGACCCCGCTCGTCCGCTCGAATTCCGGCAACAGCTTTTCGTATGCGCCGCCAAATCCGCCCGACATCAGGACGTTCAACTCGGCCAGCGCAACTGTCGGTGAATTCAGCATCATGGCAACCATAACCATTGCTCCTCGGACCGCCATTGTGGTCGGCAATGAGAAGGGGATCATCGTTGGCCCTTTGTGATTGACGATGACGGGGAGCCGCCCGCCGATTGCATCAGCGATGCCTTTGCAATGATCGGATTTCGGCTCGTCCCGCTGACAGCTTGGAAAAATGTTACATCAACCGCACAAGCGGACGGAAGGGGCGTGGTCCGAAAGGCAATGATCGCGTTTACGCGGCAAGAGGTATCAGCGTCCGTCACACGCACGCAGTGCAACGTGGCCGCATTTGCGCTGCAAAGCGTTCAGCCGCCATTCAGATCGCGGACCTAACATGACGCATGGTGGATGGATATCCGGAGAGGATAACGCCCCCATGTCGCGAAAGACTGTGATCGCTATCGCCACGACCGCAGCCCTCGGCGCTGCAGTCGCCCTTGCGCCAACGCTGGCGGCCGCCCGCGGAGGTGGCGGCGGCCATGGAGGCGGGCACGGAGGTGGACATGGCGGGGGCCATGGTGGCGGACACGGCGGTGGACATGCCGGCTTTGGTGGCCGCGGCGGCGGCTGGGGCGGCGGCCACGCCCATATCGCCGGCGGACACTTTCGCGGCGGACACTTTCGCCACGGCTTCCGCCGCGTCGGTTTCTGGGGCGGCGGGCTCTACGCTTATAACGGCTACGGCTGCTGGCGCTGGTATCCGGGCGTCTATGGCTACGTGAGAGTCTGGGTCTGCTGATCGAAATTGCGTCCGCAAGCACGTCGGCGGACGTCAACCTGTTGCGCTCCCCGAAGGCACCCCCCTAGTTCAGCTCACGGGAGCGCTGCCCCGGCGATACCATCGCCGGGGCATCTTTTTTTCGAGGCGTTCGCTTCAGATCTCGTATGGCGGGTTTGACGTTCGATCGCATCGCCGCGATCAAGGGGCAACCATTGTCTCATCAACGCAACTTGAATGAATGCCAGACAGTTGACCGCAAGTTGTCGTAGCGCTCGAAGCCGAATCCTGATGGACACTTTGATTTTGTCGATCATGACTCGAACCGGACCTGCTCGCATCACATTCGTATGGAAGGCTGTTGCGGTGGGATGTCCCCCTTGGCAAACCTTGTTTGCCGGGCCGCTGTTTTGCGAATGTATGTTGGAGGGACAAGGATGACGATGAATCGACGCACGGCCACGACCGCCATTTTGACTGTGCTCGCCGGCAGCTCCGGCGGTACTATGGCCCGCGCGGAGTGGGGCGAGCTCAATCTGGGCGAGGGTGTGGAGGATTTCTGGCTCGCGACGGACGCCTATATCTATGGCTACCCGCTGGTGACAATGGAGATGACCCGGCGCGTCATCACCAACGCGTCGCGGCCCGAGGGCACCAAGGCGCCGATGGGGCAGATCATCAAGCTTCGCGAATATCCGAACGCCTCGTTTCGCGACGTGACCGCGCCGAACGCCGACACCCTCTACACCACCGCGTTCATCGATGTCGGACAAGAGCCGTGGGTGCTGAGCATCCCCGACATGAAGGGCCGCTACGCCTTGTTCCCGATGCTCGATGGCTGGACCACGGTCTTCCAGGTGCCCGGCAAGCGCACGACCGGCACAGCCTCACAGACCTACGCGATCACCGGCCCGGGGTGGAAAGGGACGCTGCCGGCAGGTGTGCGCGAGTACAAATCGCCGACCAGCATTGTCTGGCTGCTCGGCCGCATCTACTGCACGGGGACGCCCGAGGACTACAAGGCGGTCCACGAGTTGCAGGATCAATGCAAGCTGGTGCCGCTGAGCGCCTACGGCAAGCCTTACACACCGCCGGAGGGCAAGATCGATCCGTCGATCGACATGAAGACGCCCGTGCGTAACCAGGTGAACCGGATGGACGCCAAGGAGTACTTCACGCTGCTGGCGGAATTGATGAAAACAAATCCTCCGGCCGCCGCCGATGCCCCTGAGATTGCACGGTTTGCCAGGATCGGACTCGTCCCGGGTAGGGACTTCGATGCCAGCAAGCTCCGCGCAGACCTCGTCGAGCGAATTCCGGAGCTCGCATACGACCGGATCATGGCGCAGTTCAAGATTAACAAGGATATCAAGGACATTAACGGCTGGGCCTTTACCACCAAGACCGGTATCTACGGTACCGACTATCTGATGCGCGCGCTGATAACAGCCATCGGTCTCGGCGCAAACCGGCCGCAGGATGCAATTTATCCGACCTCATTGAAGGACGCCGAAGGCAGCGCGTATGACGGCGCGAACAAATACGTGATGCGTTTCGCCAAGGGACAGCTACCGCCCGTGCGCGGCTTCTGGTCGCTCACGATGTACAACGACAAGTATTTCTTCGTGGACAATCCGATCAATCGCTACTCAATCAGCGCCCGCCAGAATCTCAAGAGCAATCCGGACGGCTCGACCGACCTCTATATCCAGAAGGACTCGCCCGGACCCGACAAGGAATCCAACTGGCTGCCGGCTCCCGCGAGCAAGTTCATCCTGATGCTGCGGCTGTATTGGCCGAACGAAAATAAACCTTCAATCCTCAACGGCTCTTGGACCATCCCCGCGGTACGGAAGCTAGCGACTTGACCGCCGTCGGCCGACCTGGAACTTCCGACATATCCGCTTTCACGCCGCTATCGGCGGAAATAGCGGACGTTGAACGCGCCTGATCAAGCTCGCTGAGTTATGAGCTCACAACTCAGCTCAGCTCACAACGCAAGATCGATTGCGCCCAGCGAACGGCTATGCACAATCGCGAGCGGAAGCACCGCGATCGGCGGCGCTTGTTTACCGAATGGGTTGGCCTGACCGCCTGCCGTTACAGCGAGCGATCGGGGCGTTTCGAACAATACGAGGAGCGCGGATAATGATGATCAGAGGCAAGCTCTGTCTGAGTGCGGCGGCAGTCGGCATCGCGGTGCTGGCGGCGGCGCCATTCTCCCGCGTGTCGGCGCAGCAGCCGAGCCCGCCCCCGGGCGTCACCGTCGGCCAGAGCGACCTCGGCGGCACCGTCAGCGGCGCAGGCGGCCCGGAAGCGGGCGTGTGGGTGATCGCGGAAACCACCGACCTTCCCACCAAGTTCGCGAAGATCGTGGTTACCGACGACCAGGGCCGCTACCTCATTCCCGATCTGCCGAAGGCGAATTACCGCGTCTGGGTGCGCGGCTTCGGCCTCGTCGATTCCGCCAAGACACCGGCGACGCCGGGCAGCGTCCTCGACCTCAAGGCCGTGGCCGCGCCCAGCGAGAAGGAGGCCGCGCAATACTATCCCGCCATGTACTGGTACGCGCTCGTCAATGTCCCGGCGAAAAGCGAATTCCCGATGGAGAAGATCAAGAGCCAGGGCGAGTGGCTCAACATCATCAAGACCGGCGCCTGCAATTCATGTCACGGCCTCGGCACGCCGGGCATGCGCACGATCTCGCCGGAGCTCGGCCAGTTCCAGTCCTCCACCGAGGCATGGACGCGCCGCCTGATGTCGGGCGGCGCGCAGATGTTCATGATCCGTGACATCACCCGGCTCGATACGCCGCGGGCGATCGCGATGTTCGCCGACTGGACCGACCGCGTCGCCGCGGGCGAGCTTCCATTCGACAAGCCGGCGCGACCGCAGGGTATCGAGCGCAACGTGGTGGTGAGCCTGTGGGATTGGGGCAGCCCCACCACCTACCTGCACGACGCCGTCTCCACCGACCGCCGCAACCCGCGGGTCAACGCCAACGGCAAGATCTACGGCACGGCCGAGGACAGCAAGGACGTCATCCCGGTGCTCGATCCCGTGACCCACACGGCGAGCGTGCTGCAACATCCGGTGCGCGACCCGAACACGCCATCGTCCAAAGGCAACGCGATGGCGCCCTCGGCGTATTGGGGCGCCGATCCGATCTGGGACAGCAAGACGCTCAACCACAATCCGATGCTCGACGAAAAGGGGCGCGTGTGGTCGACGCCCCGCATCCGCCCGGCGGCCAATCCGGACTACTGCAAGCAGGGATCCGCGCACCCGTCGGCGCAGCTCGTGCCGATCGAAACCGGCGGCCGCAATCTGTCGTACTACGATCCGGCGACCGGCAAGTTCACGCTGATCGATACCTGCTTCGCCACCCATCATCTCAACTTCGCGTCGGATGCCAACCAGACGCTGTGGACCAGCGCCGGGGTCGGCGGCCCGGGCGTGATCGGCTGGCTGAACCGCAAGATGTATGAGGAGACCGGCGACGAGGTGAAATCGCAGGGTTGGTCGCCGTTCATTCTCGATAGCAACGGCAACGACAAGCGCGACGCCTATGTCGAAGCCAACCAGCCGGTCGACCCGGCCAAGGACAAGCGGATCGCGGTGAACCTCTATGCGGTCGCGATCAGCCCGTCGGATGGCGCCGTCTGGGGCACCGTGCTGGGCTATCCCGGCGGCATCGTGCGCGTCGTTCCAGGCGACGATCCGACCCATACCGCGCTGAGCGAATACTACCAGCCGCCGGCGCCTGGATTCGGACCGCGCGGCGGCGACGTGGATGCCGACGGCGTCTACTGGGTCGCGCTGGCCAGCGGTCACGTCGGCAGCTTCGACCGGCGCAAATGCAAGGTGCTCAACGGCCCGACCGCGACCGGCAACCACTGCCCGGAAGGCTGGACCCTGCATCAACTTCCGGGTCCGCAATTCCGCACGGTCAGCGATCCCGGCAGCGTGGAAGCGAGCTACTACGTCTGGGTCGACTGGTTCGACACGCTCGGGCTCGGCCGCAACGTGCCCATCATCATGGGCAACCTCAACGACTCGATCCTCGCGCTCGTCGACGGCAAGCTCATCAACCTGCGCGTCCCCTATCCCATGGGCATGTTTGCCAAGAACGTCGACGGCCGCATCGACGATCCGAACGCCGGCTGGAAGGGCAAGGGACTGTGGACCACCACCGGCACCCGCACCTTCTTCCACAATGAAGGAGGCAAGCAGGCGCAGCCGAAGGCGATCAAGATCCAGATGCGGCCCACTCCGCTGGCGAACTGACCGAACGCATACGGAAGGTCATGGGCCAAAGCATGATCCCGAAAAGTGTGCAGCGGTTTTCGGAAGGATCATGCTCAATAAGAAGCCAGAGTGGCATGGCGAAGTCATCCCGCTCTGGCGCAGCGCAGCCCATCGTCGATGACGATCAGCGGCCTCTCGGCCCGGGTTTCACGATCAATTCGGGACGGTTGGCCGAGGAGGTCGAGATGTCCACCGAGCCGGTGCACACCATTGCATCGGCGACCCGCGTGTTGTCCGGCACGTTCCACGACAGGACGCTCTGCCTGACCGCATACAACCTGACGCTTCCTTTGCCGTTGTCAGCCAGAAGGACAAACCACAGGCCGTTGGCGGGATCGGCTTCCCGGTAAGCCACCGTGTAGCCGGGAAATTGCCGTCGCGCCACATAGATGGCAGACAGGCCCTCGGCAACGAAGCAGGACGAGTCGGCAAACCGATGCATGTCGACGCGGCCACCGTCCGATTCAGCCTGCGCGATCATCATGCGCGCAAGCTCGTCGCCATCTTTTGGAGCCTGCGCAAACGCCGGCCCGACCGCGGCCAGGCCGCAAAAGCCGATCGACGCGAAACACACCTTGATCGCGCCGGCGACGCGACCCCGTTCTGCAATGGCGGACCACAGGCTGTCCCGGCTGCACTCGCTACGGTCGGCAGCAACTTCGGACATCGTTCGGCTCTCGCACGTTGTGAACGCCCGTGCCACCAGCTTCGGCGCGGGGGCGTTTCTCTCGCTCAACCCTTCGCACGAATTAACGCACCAATGGCGCGGGATCAATCCATCGAGATGCCGGCAGCTTTGATCGGCGCGGCGTTCTTCTCGATCTCGCTGGCCACGAACTTCTGCAGATACGCCGGCGAGCGGCGCTCGGGCGCGACCGTCATGGCGCCGACCTCCTTGAGGCGCTCCTGCACCGAGGGCGTGTCCATCGCCTCGACGGTGGCGTCATGGAGCTTCTGGATGACGGCGGTCGGCGTGTTCGCAGGGACGAAGAAGCCGAACCAGGTCGACGCATCGAAATCCTTCAGGCCCTGCTCCTGCGCGGTCGCCAGCGCCGGCAGCATGGGCGAACGCTCGCGCGACAGGTTCGCGATCGGCTTGACCAGCTTACCTTCGATCTGCGACGCCACGGTCCCGCTCAGGGTGCAGAAATAATCGATGCGGCCGGCGATCAGATCCTGCATCGCCGGGCCGCCGCCGCGATACGGCACGTGCGCGATCGTGACCCCCATCGCGGCATTGAGCAGCGCGCAATCGACATGCCCGGTGGAGCCGGCGCCGGCGGAGCCGTATTGCATGATCACCTGGCTCTTTTTGGCGTAGGCGATGAACTGCTGCAGATTTTCGGCCGGCAGATCCTTGCGCGCCACCAGCACGGTGGGCTGGTCAGCGATCAGCACGACCGGCGCGAGCTCGGCGGTCAGATTGTAGAGCGGGTTCTTGTAGAGCGTCTGGTTGATGGCGTCGGCGCGGCTGCCGAGCACGAAGGTATAGCCGTCCGGCGCCGCCTTGGCGACGCGCGCCGAACCCACCATGCCGCCGGCACCGCCGACATTCTCGATGATCACCTGCTGGCCGAGCACCTCGGCCAGACGCCGCCCGACGATCCGGCCCATGACATCGGTGCCGCCGCCGGCCGCGAACGGCACCACCATGGTGAGCGGCCGGATGGGCCAGCTCTCGGCGGCAGCAGCTTCGTGAACGCCGAATCCCGTGGCGAGCAAGGCAAATACGATCGCATGTCCCGGACGCATGCTGTCACTCCGTTGGCCCCGCGCGCACCTGTTCTGCCACAAGTAGCCGCCCTTGGTACAACCCGCGACGTTACGACACCCTCGCCGCTCCCTGCTCAGAATTCGGCGCGCCGCGCGGCTACATCTTGACGTCGCTGATCTGAATGGTCGGCTGCGTGTTGGTGTAGTTGGGAATGTCGGCGAGGATTTCCTGCGCATGCGGACCGAACGCGGACGCAAAGGCGTCGGCCGAATCGAAATAGAGATGACCCATGGCCACATAGGTCGCGGGCGCGCCGGGCGCGCCGCCGGCGACACCCTGCTCCACCGCCATGCGCTTGCAGGCCGCGCCGAGCTTCTGCTGGACCATGGGCATATGTTTGGTGAGATAGTAATTCATGTCGAACTTGCAGCCTGCACTGTTGGGATAGAACACGCTCACCTTGACCACGGTCGCCTCCCTGAATCCACGTTTCGATTGGCGCGATGCCGCGCTGGCGCAACGAGCTTAGTCCAACCGCGGCTCGGGGGATAGACGATGGTGCGACGCTTCGAGGAGCATGCAAGTCGGATTCGTCCGGCTTGCGCTTGGCCCGATGATGACCCCGACTAAATTCGAGGTCGGTGGCCGCCCATCCTTCGAGACGCTTCGCTCCTTAGGATGAGGCTGGGGAATCCACAACTCAAACAGATGCGGACTTAGCGGCCGGGACCGACCTTGTACGCCGGCACGTGCTTCTTCCCGCAATTGGGACATTGATCGGTGACGAACGACAACGAGACGAAGATGATCGAAGGCAGCAGCAGCCTCGGCCAGTCATAGTCGCAGGCCGTACATTTGAACCAGTAGTTGTCCGCGACCCGTTGGCCCGATGTCTCCGCCATGCCGGCGATCTCGTGAGACAAGTCTCTCCCCCCGCCTGTCCCGCCCGGTCGACGGACGGGCTGTGCTGCGAATGGCACGATCGGGACCGAGCCTCGATCGGCACACAGAACAGAAAGCCCTGCAACTCTCCTACGCCGCGACCGTTGCGAAAAGCCTAACGGCGTCGGCCGATGCCACCCGCTCCGTGCGGGCGCGATCGAGGTTGCGGTACGTTGGAACCGGGACACCGGCGACCGAGGACCTTATTCCCTTGCTGTAACGATCGCACCGGGACGGGCGTGCGAATTCCGGGATCGTGCGTCGGACCATTACGCGAAAGTAATCTTGTCTGAGCTGGCAAGAATCGCTCTACTCGGCCGCAGCAAGTGAACGCCATCAGGAGAGAGCCCGTGCTCGATCGACGAAAACTCATCAAGGGAGCAGGCGCCGGCATCTGGGCGCTTGGCGCGGGGGCGACATTCGGCACAACAAAGGCGCTGGCGCTCGAGACGGTGACCATGCCGTTCGAGAACGGCGAGCGGCCGCTGGTCAAGTATCCGCAGAAGCGCCCGATGATCGGCCTGACCAGCCGCCCGCCCCAGCTCGAGACGCCGTTCTCGGTGTTCGACGAAGGCGCCATCACGCCGAATGACGCGTTCTTTGTGCGCTATCACCTCGCCGGCATCCCGCTCAACATCGACCCTGATACCTTCGCCGTCGAGATCAAGGGCAAGGTCGACAAGCCCGCGAAAATTTCGCTGCAGGAGCTCAAGCAATTCGATGCGATCGAGACCGTGGCCGTGAACCAATGCTCGGGAAACAGCCGCGGATTTGTCACGCCGCGGGTCGCCGGCGGACAATTGGGCAACGGCGCCATGGGCAATGCGCGCTGGAAGGGCGTGCCGCTCAAGGCCGTGCTCGACAAGGCCGGCGTCCAGCGCAGCGCGCGCCAGGTGACGTTCAACGGCATGGACGAGCCGATCAGCGATAAGACTCCGGACTTCATCAAGGCGCTCGACATCGACCACGCCCGCGACGGCGAGGTCATGCTGGCCTATGCCATGAACGGACAGGACCTGCCTGTGCTCAACGGCTTCCCGCTCCGCCTGGTCGTGCCGGGATACTACGGGACCTACTGGGTCAAGCACCTCAACGAAATCACCGTCGTCGACGACGTGTTCGACGGGTTCTGGATGAAGTCGGCCTATCGCATCCCGGACAATGCGTGCGCTTGCGTGCCGCCCGGCACGGCGCCGAAGGCGACGGTCCCGATCAACCGCCTGGACGTGCGCTCGTTCATCACCAATGTGACGGACGGCGCAAAGCTGAAGGTCGGCGCCGAGACGCTGCTCAAAGGCATCGCATTCGACGGCGGCTACGGCATCACCGAGGTCGGGGTTTCGACCGACGGCGGCACGACCTGGACCGATGCGACGCTCGGCGAGGACCTCGGCAAATGCTCGTTCCGCGAATGGCGGCTCCCGGTGAAGCTTGCGGCCGGCAAGCACGAGCTCAAGGTGAGGGCGGTGAACCGCATCGGCCAATCGCAACCGGCCGAGGCGCTGTGGAACCCGCCGGGATACATGCGCAACGTCGTCGAAACCGTGCGCGTGACCGCGGCCTGAGGCATGCCATGACCAGACCACATCTTCCGACCCTGGCCGCCGCCCTGACGCTCACCGCTGGCGTTGCCGGCCTCGCGCTCCTCCCCGTCGGCGCCAAACCGATCTCGTACGATCTGCCGGAGGAGACCGCCACGCTCAAGCCCGGGCCCAATGTCGAGGTGGTGCAGGGCAACTGCATGGGCTGCCATTCGGTGGATTACATCATCACCCAGCCGCGCGGGCCGCAGTTCAAGAAGGACTTCTGGCAGGCGGAAGTCACCAAGATGATCAAGGTCTACGGCGCGCCGATCGACGACAGCGATGCCAGCAAGATCGTCGACTATCTCGCGGCGACGTATTAGTCAGCTAGCCGGCCCTTTTGCTCGCGGGGCGACTGCTCTTTCTTGCGATGTGATTGCGCAGGAGCGGTTCGGCTTGTCGCGCATGCGCATGCCAATCGCTGGCCGCCCTTTCGAGCGCAGCCTTTACCGCCGGATCGATCGCCCGCGCAGCGCGCTTCCAGGTTTCGATTGCCCGCCGCCGATAATAGTTTGCCCACGCATACATGTGACTCCAACAACGGAACGGCGGTCTCGTTCCGGAATATGCGACCTCAGCTCGCGAAAGCGACAGATCGCAACGGAACCGGCCGCAGCGCGGTCGCGCGCGCGAGGGAACCCGCACCGGACCTGCCGGTTTACCGTTCCGGGCTGCTTTGCCATGGGGAGAGGACGGCATGCGCATCGGTTTTGGAACTGCGGCTGTGATCGTGCTCGCGCTGATTGCAGCCGGCGACGTCCATGGCGCCGGCCTGGATGAAGGTCGGGCCGGCAAGCCGGCATGGCCGTGGCGATTGACGCAACAGGCGGAGCCATCGACGGCGCCTGCGGAACAGCCGGCGCAGGAGAAAGCGCAAGAGAAGGCACAAGAGAAGGCACCGGAGAACAAGCCATCCGGCGCCAACGCGCCGCCGGCCGCTCCGCCCGCGGGCACGCCGGCGGTGGTGCTGGACGACCAGGAGGTCTCGGGGATCGTCGGCAAGAGCGTACGCAGCAGCGCCGATGAGGACATGGGGCGGATCGTGGACGTCATCGTCAGTCAGGACGGGCATATCCGCGCCGCCATCATCGACTTCGGCGGCTTCCTCGGCATCGGCACGCGCAAGATCGCGGTCGATTGGCGCGCGTTGAAATTCTGGCCCGCCGGCAAGATCACGCTGGAACTCACCCGCAATCAGGTGAGAGTGGCGCCGGAGTACAAGCGCGGCGAGCCGCTGGTCGTGCTCGGCCCGGCGGGGCCGGAGCGAACCACGCCGTCCACCGAAGCCGCAGCGCCGGAGAAGTAGCCCTGTCCATCGGACCGGCACCGCGTGACCCGCGCGAACCCAACCGACGCAGGGTCGAAGGCGGCAGGAACGAACCCGATCATTCGCGCAGCAGACCGGCACGGACATCGCCGTCGGAGCCGCCGGTCGGCGCGTCGCGCCGGAGCCAGCGCGCGCTCGACTGGTTCACATTCTTCGTCGCCGACGTGCAGACGGGGTTCGGCCCCTTCATCTCGGTCTATCTCACCACCCATCAATGGACGCAGGTCGACATCGGATTGATCCTGACCGCCGGCGGCCTGGCCGCACTCGCCTTTCAGATGCCGGGCGGGCTCATCCTCGACGCCGTGCGCTCGGAGCGGCGCGTCGCCGCCCTGGCGATGATGGGGATCAGCGCAAGCGCGCTGGTGCTCGCACTGTGGCCGATCTTTCCGGCCGTGCTCGGCGCGCAAATCCTGCACGCCGCGGCCAGTTGCGTGCTCAACCCGGCGATCGCCGCGATCAGCCTGGGGCTGGTCGGCCATGCCGCCGTGGGCGAACGGTTCGGCCGCAACGCGCGCTTCGCGTCGATTGGAAGCGGCCTCGCGGCGGCCGGCATGGGCGCGACCGGCTACTTCCTCTCCAACCAGGCGGTGTTCCTGGTCACCGCGCTGCTGAGCATTCCCACGCTCATCGCCCTCGCGCACATCCCGGCGAACCAGATCGATCCGATCCGCGCGCATGGCGGGCTGGCGCGCGGGCGCACCGCCACCACCGCCGCGGCGCTACGCGTGCTTCTGACCAACCGGTCGCTGGCGACCTTCGCCGTCTGCGTCGGCATCTTCCAGCTCGCGAACGCAGCCATGCTCCCGCTGATGGCGAGCATCGTCACCATGCGCTCGAGCACCTGGGCGACCACACTGGTCGCGGCCTGCATTGTGGTGCCGCAGCTCATGGTCGCGGCGATCTCACCCACAGTCGGGCGCTGGGCGCAACGATTTGGACGGCGGCCGATCCTGCTCATCGGGTTCGGCGCGTTGCCGATCCGCGGCCTGCTGTTCATGGTGGTGCGGGACCCCGAGCTGCTGGTCGCCGTGCAGCTGCTCGACGGCATCTGCGCCGCCGTGTTCGGGGTGCTGGTGCCGCTGACGATCGCCGATATCACCCGCGACACCGGCCGCTTCAACCTGGCGCAGGGGATCGTCGGGACCGGGATCGGGATCGGCGCGTCGCTCAGCACCACGCTAGCCGGATTGATCAGCGATCGTCTCGGCAGCAGCGTGGCGTTCCTCGGCCTGGCCTGCATCGGCGCCACCGGTTTCGTCCTGTTCTGGCTGCTGATGCCCGAGACCGCGGAGCGGCCGGACGACCGCAAGCCACTCCCGTCCGGGCGCATGTAAGCGGCGCGCCCCGCGCCGCGCAGCGTCCGGGAGATGGAAGCCGCGGGGGCGAACACATGCACCGACTTAACAGGACTCCGGCCATGCGTCGCGCCGCCGGTCGATGCGTCATCGGGCGGACGCGCGTTTCACGCAGCTGAGGGCACGCGGGAAGAGCAAAAGGCACGATGCTCCCGGCTGCGACGTCGCGGAATCAACACACCGCTGGTAGGAGTAGCAGGCGACAAGATAACGCGTCATGATCAGGTCGGCTCGCGGCTTCGAGCGGGCCCGGGCAACCGGTATGGACGGCATGGTGAAACAGGCTCTTGCCGATAGATGGCTCCGGATGGCGGCGGCGCTTGGCGTGGCTCTGCTGGTCAGCGGCTGCGACCTGAGCAATGCTCCGGTCCTCGATCCCAAAGGACCGATCGCGCTCGCCCAGCGCGACCTCCTGTTCACCGCCGTCATCATGATGCTGATCGTGGTGATTCCGGTCTTCGTCATGACGTTCCTGTTCGCCTGGCGATATCGTGCCACCAACACCAAAGCCCGTTACACGCCGGACTGGACCTACTCCGTCGCGGTCGATGCCGTGGTCTGGCTGGTCCCGGCGGCGATCGTCATCGCGCTCGGCACGCTACTGTGGCGCAATACGCACAAGCTCGATCCCTACCGGCCGATCGATCCATCGGTCCAACCGCTTCAGGTCGAGGTGGTCGCGCAGGACTGGAAATGGCTGTTCATCTATCCCGAACAGGGAGTCGCGGCCGTCAACCAGCTGGCATTTCCCAGCGGGAGGCCGCTCAGCCTGAGGATCACCTCGGATACGGTGATGAACTCCTTCTACATCCCGGCACTCGGCGGCCAGATCTATGCGATGGCCGGAATGCAAACGCGCCTGCATCTCTTGGCCGACGCACCCGGGCGCTTCCTGGGCAGGAATGTCCAATACAGCGGGTCCGGCTTTGCCGACCAGCACTTCGAGGCGATCGCCATGTCGCCGGATGAGTTCAATGCCTGGGTGGCGAAGGTCAAGCAAGCGCCGAGCAAGCTCGATGCCGCCGGCTACCGCGCGCTCGCGGTGCGCAGCAGGGGGCATCCGGTCACCTATTATTCGTCGGTCGCGCCCGGCCTGTTCGACACGATCATCGCCAAGTACAGCGGCGGCCAGACGCACGCCCATCAGCAAGCCGCGCAATAGGCCGTCCTGGAGATCTCGAGATGCTCGGTAGACTGACCATCGATGCGCTGCCGCTCTACAGCGCGATCGCGTTCGGCGGTGCAATGATCACGGTCGGCGGCGCGCTCATCGTCGTGGCGGCGATTACCTGGTTCCGGCTGTGGCGGTACCTGTGGAGCGAATGGCTGACCAGCGTCGACCACAAGCGCATCGGCATCATGTATGTGACGCTGGCGATGATCATGCTGATGCGCGGCTTCGTCGACGCGATGATGATGCGAAGCCAGCAGGCGATCGCGCTCAACTCCGACGGCTACCTCCCGCCCGAACACTTCGACCAGATTTTCAGCTCGCATGGCACCATCATGATCTTCTTCATGGCGATGCCGTTTCTGACCGGGCTGATCAATATCGTGGTTCCGCAGCAGATCGGCGCCCGCGACGTCGCCTTCCCGTTCATGAACTCGGTGAGCCTGTGGCTCACCACGGCTGGCGCCGGGCTGGTCATGATATCGCTGGTGATCGGCAAGTTCTCGACCGCGGGGTGGACCGGCTATCCGCCGTACTCCGGATCGGAATACAGCCCGGGCGTCGGCGTCGACTACTGGCTGTGGGCGATCCTGATCAGCGGCATCGGCTCGACGCTGACCGGCATCAATTTCATCGTGACCATCTTCAAGCAGCGTGCTCCCGGCATGACGTTCATGCGCATGCCGCTGTTCACCTGGACCGCCCTGTGCTCCAGCGTGCTGATGACCTTCGCCTTCCCCGCCCTGACCGTGGTGTGCGCGATGCTGGTGCTCGACCGCACGCTCGGCATGCACTTTTTCACCAATGGCAGCGGCGGCAACATGATGAACTACCCCAACCTGTTCTGGCTTTGGGGTCATCCGGAGGTCTACATCCTGATCCTGCCGGCGTTCGGGGTCTATTCGGAGGTGGTGGCGACGTTCGCGGGCAAGCGGCTGTTCGGCTACACCTCGCTGGTGCTGGCCACGGCGTCGATCGCGATCCTGTCGTTCACGGTGTGGCTGCACCATTTCTTCACGATGGGCGCGAGCGCCAACGTCAATGCCTTCTTCGGCATCGCGACAATGATCATCGCCGTACCGACCGGCGTGAAGGTCTTCGACTGGCTGCTGACCATGTTTCGCGGCCGCATCATCTTCCACTCGTCGATGCTGTGGACGCTCGGCTTCATCGTGACCTTCGTCATCGGCGGCATGACCGGCGTGCTGCTGGCGCTGCCGCCGGCCGACTACCTCATGCACAACACCACGTTCCTGGTCGCGCACTTTCACAACATGCTGATTCCCGGCGCCCTGTTCGGCTTTTTTGCCGGCTATGTGTACTGGTTCCCCAAGGCCTTCGGCTTCACCCTCAACGAGAAATGGGGCGTGCGCGCGTTCTGGTGCTGGCTGATCGGCTTCCACCTGGCCTTCATGCCGCTCTACGTGCTGGGCTTCATGGGCATGCCGCGGCGGCTCGAACACTACAACATCGCCGCCTGGCAGCCTTACCTGGTCGTCGCCGCGCTCGGCGCCCTGATGATCCTGGTGGGCATCGGCTTCATGGTGGTGCAGTTCGTGGTCAGCGTCCGGGAGCGGCAGCAGGCGCTCGATCTCAGCGGCGATCCGTGGAACGGGCGCACGCTGGAATGGCTGACCTCCTCGCCGCCCGCGCCGTACAATTTCGCGGTGCTGCCCGAGGTGCGCGACATCGACGCCTTCCACGCCATGAAGGCGGGGGGCGTCGCCTATCGCCGGCCCGCGCGCTATCACGACATCACCATGCCCAGGAACACCAGCGCGGGCCTCGCCCTGGGGGTCCTGGCCGGCCTGCTCGGCTTCGCCATGATCTGGTACATCTGGTGGATGGCGATCGCATCCGGGCTTTGCATGTGGGCCGTCATCATCGCCCGTGTCTACGATGACGACGCCGAGTACGTCATGCCGGCCAACGAGGTCGAGGAGATCGAGGCGCGGCGCTACCAGGCGCTGGCAAGCGCGGCACGCACGCAGACGGCGAGTGAGACGGCCTTCTCCAATCAACCGCTGCCGGAAAGCCTGACATGACCGCTGACGCATTGGTCGCCGACGCCGGCGGGAACGGCGATGAGCCGACGGCGCCGGACATGTACGAGCAGAGAGCGTTCGGCTTCTGGCTCTACCTGATGAGCGACGCGATCCTCTTTTCGCTGCTGTTCGCCACCTACGCGGTAATGGCCCGCAACAATGCCGGCGGCCCGACCGGGAACACGCTGTTCAGCCTGCCGAACGCCTTTGCCGAAACCATGCTGCTGCTGTTCAGCAGCATCACCTTCGGGCTGGCGACGCTGGCGATGAAATCCGGCGCGAAGGAGCGGATGCTGTCCTGGCTGTTCGTCACCTTCCTGCTCGGCCTGGGATTCGTGATCCTGGAAATCCGCGAGTTTTACGGCATGGTACGGGTCGGTGCCGGTCCGGACCGCAGCGGATTCCTGTCCGCCTTCTTCACGCTGGTCGGCACCCACGGCCTGCACGTGACCTTCGGCCTGATCTGGATCCTCATCATGACCAGCCAGGTCATCATCAAGGGTCTGACCATACCGGTGACCTCCCGTTTCCTGCGCCTGGGCCTGTTCTGGCATTTCCTCGACATCATCTGGATCGGTATCTTCTCGATCGTCTATCTTCCGGGAATCCTGTGATGGGCCCCTCACCCGAAGACCCCGATCGCGGCCCGCGATCCCAACTCGCCGAGATCGGTCGCAGCCTGCGATCCCATCTCGGGCGCATCGGTCGCGAGCTGGCATCCCACCTCGGGCGCATCGGTCGCGAGGTGGCATCCCACCTCGGGCGCGTCGGGCGCGAACTGCCAGGCCATCTCGCCCGGGCCGGTCGCGGCCTGTCGGCTTTTCTCACGCATATCGGTCGCGGCCTGCATGCCGGCGGCGTCGGCGCCCATCGCAGCCTGCGTTCCTATCTCGCCGGCATCGATCGCGACCTGCGGCCCTACCTCATCGGCTTTGGCCTGGCCTTGATCCTGACGGCCATTCCGTTCGCACTGGTCGCCATCAACCCGTTACCCAAGCCGACCACGCTGATCATCATCGCCGTCGCGGCAGCCATCCAGGTGCTCGTGCACTTGCGCTATTTCCTTCACCTGGATCTGACCTCCACGCCGCGGGAGAACCTGGTGGCGATCGTGTTCACCGCCATTCTCATTGTCCTCATGGTCGGCGGCAGCTTCTGGATCATGTTCGATCTGCACAACCGAATGGCGATGTGATTTCGCCGGATTGCCGCACGCTCGAACAACCCACGCGCGCAGGCGCGGTCTGCCATGCCAGCGCGCGGCCCGTCGGTATTGACGCGAAGGCCGTTCGTGCTGCAAACAGCACGCGGGCGCGCAACAGGAGCCAGCGAATGGCAAATCAGGGAACGACCGGACCGGCGGCGCGACCAATGATGGCCCGCGCATGAGGGACCGGGTTCGCGGACCAGCGCTCACCAAGGCGGAACTTCGAGCCCAGGCCGATCAGGCCGTGAACGCCGCCACCAAGCCGATCACGAAGCTGCCGACCAAGCTCTCGCGACAATGCGGGCGCTGCGGCGAGTTCAACTCGGTGATGGTGGAGCCCGGCGAGGCAGCCCCCGCCTTCGTCTGCAAGAGCTGCGACAAGTAGCTCCGCCGGCGTCGTACCGATCAGGCCGCAGTCGACCTGATCCGCAGCCGCCGGGGGGCGACATAAGCCGGCGCGAATCCCTCGCTCGGCTTCGCGTCCGCCGCGCGCTCGGCCAACGCGGCGTCGGCTTTCGCCTGCAGCCGCTTCTCGTAGCGCACGATGAACACCGGCACCGACAAGACCGTCGCCGCGGCCGCGAGGCCGAGGACCGCCGCCGCCGGCGAGGCCAGGTTGCCGAACGCCTCGCCAAAGGAATAGGCCGCGAGCCCGTAGCACAGGATCCAGGCCGAGGCCGCCGTGGCGCTGGCGAAGTAGAAGCTGTGCTGCGCCATGGCATTGGTACCGGCGAGCACGGCCGCCATGTTGCGCAGGATCGGCAGGAACCGCGCGATAAAAACGAACCGGCCGCCGTATCTCGCAAACAGCCACTGACCGATCCGTATGCGTCCCGGAGTCAAGCCAAGGCGCGAGCCATGCCGCGCCAGGAGCTGATGTCCGTAGCGCCGGCCGATCCAGAAGCCGACGATCTCGCCGACGATCGCGGCGAGGATACCGGCCGCGATCAGGTCCCAAATGTGGATGCCGTGGGTCCTGGCGGCGAAAAACCCGGCCGCGATCAGAGCCGCCTCGGCTGGCAACGGAATGCCGACACTTTCGAGAGCAATGAAGGCTGCGACGACCCAGATGCCGTAGTTCGCGACGAACTCAGCCATTTCCCCGTCTCCCCCGAACCATCGGCCTGCCGGCCGATGCCCCCCACCTTCGGATCACTAACGTGCCCCCCGAACGGTGGTTAACACCCTGATATCCTTCTACGACGGCTGTGAGGCGCACACACGCCTCAATTCACCATGACAGCCGAATGTCGCCCCCGTGTGACCCCCCGGCCACAATCGCCCAGCCCCGATTCACCAGCAGAATTCGCCTTTTCGATGATTTCGAACGGAAACGAAGCCGAATTCCCAGCTTGCGGCATGAAATGCGCCGGACCGATCCAGGATCCGGGTGTCCGCTTCGGGTCCCCGGCAGGTTGCGGATGGGTGATTCTTCGCGCCCGGCATTCCGGCCCGGCCGATTCGCGCTTGTTTTCCTCCGCTCCAGGCAAGAAAGCCGGAATTTAGTCAATGAAACCGGCCGATTTGCCCTGCGAGACGAGCCGGCGAGCTTATGGCACGAGGAGGATCCCCCCGCGGGGGATACCCGATATCAGGCCTCGCCGTCGGCCTTGCCCTCATCCGGCGGTGCGTGCGCGGCGTCGCGCTCGGCTCTGCGCTGGGCCAGCTTCTCCTCCTTCTTCTTCTGCTTCTCCTCGGTCCGTGCGCGGGCCGCCCGCTCTCGTTCCGCTCCTTTCCAGCACATTGGGATCCTAAGCTTAGAATTCCACGTGGACAAGTTGTCGCGGCCGCTTCTATAGTGTCACCTAAATACTAGTGACTCCAGCGTAACTGGACTGGCCACAGTTAGGCCGCAAATGTAATCACACTGGCTCACCTTCGG
>JADMIO011374061.1_pt1 | contig 45960 bp, 34 predicted proteins | sample 8958161 | NCBI WGS metagenome assembly JADMIO01 (sample SAMN16585339, study PRJNA669376) | soil metagenome | isolation source: Crop rotation soil | place: USA: Cullars Rotation, Alabama | collected 2011
GCCGCGACTTCAAGTCACGTGAATTCCAAGCTTCGGATCCCACTGTGCTGGAAAGATCATGCGATCGTCGATTAGAAATCATTCGTCGTCTCACCGCCGGCCATCGTTCCCAAAGCACCCCAGACTCCCCAGGGGCTTTGGCCCGAGCATCCGGTGGAATTAACCGTTGTTATCGTTGGTGCTGTGGTACATCCCGCGCTCGTTATGGAATTGATGTTGTCGTTCACAAAACGCACCGCTCCGTCCGCCATCAAGACTTGCACGCCACCAGTGTGGCGGCTGCTGGGAGTCATCCAGACCTCCTGAATACCGGCCAGGGTGGCCCATCCGGGAGTTCCCGTGCCAATGCAGGAACCGCTGTTGGGCGGGGCGGCAACCGTCACAGCACTATGGTAAGGATGGCCACAAGCCCAACGTTCACTCGGCAACGGGTTCGTTGACGTTGTCACAAAGGCCTGCGAGGTGTATTGCCCGTTGACGATTCCTTGTTGACAACCAGTGCCTGATGCCGTGTCTTTCGGTGAACCCGTTGCTGCGACGTTTTGAGCTCTTCCAAGAATATCATTGATGTTAGCAGGATTCCCCAGATCACGTTCGGCCATGCCAATGGTGTTGCTCGTCCCGTCCAACATGTCTCGAACCGAGAAACAACGACCAATCGTAAACGGTCCACGGTTCTCCAACTGAATTCCTGGAGCCGGACCTGACGTCAACAGATTCAAAAAGATCGGAGCAGTTGCACTTCCCGTCGGTGCGGCTTGGCTCACCCAAACAATCATCGGAGTTGTGGGGGCGGCGCCCGCAGTGGTTTGAACGGCCATTCGATCGCCGACGTTGAAGCAGTAGCTGCGTTGCACCGGAGTGTTAGGTGACTTGGTTGACGAAGGGCACTCGAACACTTCAATCGCACCCGGAGCATGCCAGCCGTTCGGAGCCCAGTTTTGGGCCGTCGGAGATATTGCTAGGGGTGTGCAAGCATCACCACCCTGGTAAACAGGGCCTGGTGATTGAGACGCCGACTGTGCGCCGACACCCGTGTTGGCGACAATTGCTTCCCACAGTGGACCTTGCTCAATCATCGGCAACATCATGGCGATGCCGCTCAACGCACCGCCATTCGAGCCGGCGCTGTTCAAGTTCGTTCCACCCGACATCGGCGGGAAGCATTTGTAAGTATCGTGGTAATTGTGCAGACCCAACCCAAACTGCTTGAGATTGTTTTTGCACTGTGACCGGCGAGCCGCTTCACGCGCCTGCTGAACGGCAGGCAGCAAGAGAGCGATGAGCACGGCGATGATCGCGATCACCACCAGCAGCTCGATCAAAGTAAAACCGCGTCGTTTCATCATGACTGGCACTCCTAGAAAAGAATTGAAAAAAACACCGATCGAGAAAACAGAACAGAACGGGGAACAAGGAATGAAAAACTGCCCTGACGTCTGCCCTCCTCTTCCTGAAAGCCGCAAACGAACATCGTTTGACGGAGAACTGTGTGGTGGCTCGTGAGTATCGGAAAGGAAACTTCAAACCCTCCAGAAAACTTAATTTACCATGAAGAAATCATGTTCGGAGGAAGAAAATTAATCGCACCTTGAAGGCGGTGCGTCTCGCAAAGTAGTCAGTTTCAGATAGGTTGTGAATTATTTCTTAGTTGAAATCCAAAAATCAACGACAAAGCTCCCAGATTCTCGACTTTCGGGAAAGCTCCAATCTTCTGTCCAGGACGGCTCGGAAGCACTTTGGGCATCAAATCGCGACGGGATTCGCTCAGCGACAAAGGCTGAGCCTCATCGGGGCGTGACTGTTTTGCACGGTCAACTGAATTTGCTTACAACAGCGCGAGTCTCGATTTCGCCGATGCGAAGTGAGACATCGACGTGTTTTCGCGAGTTTTGATCTCTCAGAAAGCTTGAAATGTCAAAGAATGAAATTGGTTTGATCGGCTTGGCCGTGATGGGACAAAACCTCGTGCTCAACATGGCGAACCACGGATTTTCAGTGGGTGTTTACAATCGGACGGCTGCCACAACGGACGAGTTTGTGAACAAATTGAAGAGCGAACCGGCCGACAAAGTGCATCCTGGAACGGCCGAGCGAATCACGGGTTATCACTCTGTCGAAGACTTCGTGGCCAACCTGAAAGCTCCGCGACGCGTGATGATCATGGTTAAAGCTGGCGCTCCGGTGGATGCCGTCATTCAGCAGCTTAGTCCGTTGCTTTCTCCCGGTGACATCATCATTGACGGCGGCAACTCCGACTTTCGTGACACGAATCGTCGGCATGAGGAGCTGAAGGCAGCGGGTTTGCGATTCATCGGCACCGGCGTTTCCGGTGGCGAAGAGGGGGCACTCAAAGGTCCGAGCATCATGCCGGGCGGGCATGTGGAAGCCTGGCCGTTCGTGAAAGACGTGTTCCAAAAGATCTCGGCCAAAGTCGGACCGAACAGCGACATACCGTGCTGCGATTGGGTCGGCGAAGCCGGGGCGGGCCATTACGTCAAAATGGTTCACAACGGTATCGAGTACGGAGACATGCAGCTCATTTGCGAGGCGTATTTCATCCTGAAAAACGCCCTTGGTCTAACGAACGACGAGCTGTACGACATCTTTAAGAATTGGAATGAGGGAGAGCTCGAGAGCTACCTCATCGAGATCACTCGCGACATTTTTTCGGTCAAGGATCGCGAGACTGGCGAGCATCTCGTGGACAAGTTACTCGACACGGCTCAGCAGAAGGGGACCGGCAAATGGATGAGCCAGCACGCCCTGGATTTGGGGGTTCCGACGACGCTGATCACGGAGTCCGTGTACGCGCGCTGCTTGTCGGCTCAGAAGGACGCCCGCGTCCGCGCATCCAAGGTGCTCAAGGGGCCGGGCGAAGTGAAGTTCACCGGCGACAAGCCGCAGTTCATTGAGGATGTTCGGCAAGCGTTGTACGCCTCGAAGCTTTGCAGTTACGCACAGGGCTACGTGCAACTCGATGCGGCAGCGAAGGAGTTTGGCTGGACGCTCAACAATGGCAACATCGCGTTGTTGTGGCGAGGGGGCTGCATCATCCGTTCGCGATTCCTTGGCGACATCAAAGCCGCATTCGACAAGAACCCGAAGCTCGAGAACCTGCTGCTCGATGACTTCTTTAAGGCTGCCGTGGAGAAAGCACAGCCGAGCTGGCGACGAGTGATTTCAACGTCAGTGCAGATGGGTTTCCCGGTGCCAGTCTTCAGTGCGGCACTGAGCTACTATGACGGCTACCGTCAGAGCCGTCTGCCGGCGAACTTGTTGCAAGCTCAACGAGACTATTTCGGAGCCCACACCTACGAGCGCACGGACAAGCCGCGCGGCCAAGCCTTCCATACCGATTGGATTCGCGAGCGAACGCTGAAGTAATTGCCGCGATGAGACGTTAATCGTTGAAGCGCATTCAGCCCCGACCACGCAGAGTGGTCGGGGTTTTTACTGCGCTGTGCTTCGAATCCATGCCAGTCTCCACAGACGCTGCGTTCGGCAGAACCGTTGTGACCGTTGTCGGTTCCTGCTGGAGATCTGCGAGTTTTGATGCCAGTTTTCGCCGCGTGTCAGGCCGTGACCTACGGTTTTACTGCCCCTGTCTTCTGGAATGAGACCTTATGATTGCAGAGCTTGTGACATCGGTACTTGGCCGGCGAAGCGAAGACCTCTCAGAAACGGTCACGCATCTGAGCACCGTCGTTGAGTTCGAGCATGAACCAGCCGTGTTGCAGATGCGTCGGTACGCAAGCCTGTCGGGTTTACCGTTTTGGTGCGTCACCTACGCGGACGAGGGACCGCAGATCGCGGCATCCAGTGGAGAAGGCTTGGCGTTAATTCCCAACGTGCAAGCGTCCGTGTTTCGTGATGCGAGTGGCCCCAAAGTAGTGCCTTTGGAATCAGGGTTGACGTTCTATTCTCTGCCGTTACCTCCAGTCCATAAAGTGCCTGCTGTCGCGATGGGATGGGTACGACAGCGGCCGGACCGTCGTCCTGATGATCTGGTGTTAGCCGCCGTGGAGGCGGGTTGGACGAAACGTCGAATCGATGAGTGGCTACGCCAGCAACCCTATGCGACGCCCGAGCTCGTGCAGAAATTGCTCGAAGCGACCTGGCTTCAAGTCAGTTCTGCCAGCAATGAGAAGCAACTGCGGGACGAGTTGGTGGATGTCGCCGAACAGATCGAGCAGACCTATGAAGAGATCACTCTACTCCATTCGTTGACCGGCAATTTGGAACTGACTCGTTCGTCTGACGAGGTCGCCGAGTTGTGTTTGTCGCGTGTGCGCGAACTGACTCGAGCCGAAGGTGCGGCGATCTGGATCATGGATCATGTCGGCGAATTTCGTTTTCTGACGAATGGAACACTGCCGTTTGACGAACGCGGGCTGGCGAGGTTGTGTTCTCGTTGCGACCGCCGCGATTGGTCACGGCCGTTCGTCAAAAATCGAACGGCTGGAACGCCTTTGGAGCGAGAGATTCCCGATCTTCGCAACTTTGTGCTGTGTTCCATCGGCGATCCGGGACAACAGTTTGGCTGGCTGATCCACTGCAATGCTCCCGGAGAGTTTGGCAGCGTTCAGGCCAGCCTGCTGCAATCCATCGCCCGCATTCTCGGCACACACTTGCGGAATCGAGAGCTGTTTCAGCAGAACGAAGACCTCTACATGAGCTTTGTGCGGTCGATGGTCTCGACGATCGATGCCAAGGATGCCTACACGCGTGGCCACAGCGAGCGAGTGGCGCTCGTCGCGAGAATTTTGGCCGAGCAAATGGGTCTTCCCGCCAACGAGGCAGATGACATTCATCTCTCTGGATTGTTGCACGATATCGGCAAGGTCGGTGTCGACGACCGGATTCTTCGCAAGGAATCGAAGCTGGACGACGAAGAACTCGAACAGATCAAGAAGCATCCCGAGATCGGCTGTCAGATTCTTGCGGGGTTGGCGAACCTCGAACGGATTTTGCCGGGCGTCAGGAATCACCACGAATCGTTCGACGGAAACGGCTATCCCGACCGGCTCAAGGGGGAGGAGATTCCTCTCATGGCGAGGATTCTCGCGGTTGCTGATTCGTACGATGCGATGGGCAGCGATCGTCCGTACCGAGCTGGCATGCCGTTAGAACGCATCGAGGCGATCTTCCGCGAAAACGCTGGTCCACAATGGGATCCGCGAGTCATCGATGCCTACTTCGCCGCACGAGTGAATATTCGGAAACTCTGGTCGGCACATTGTCTCACCGACTTGCAGTCGCAGGCGTCGAATTCCACGATCAATCGTGGAAGACATTTCGCGCAGCGGTGAATCAGGTTGTCACCCGTCTACGCGGCTGTTTCTTTGTCGAACATCTTAGACACCAGTTTCTGATCCGGTGGCGTTGTCAGCAGGCTCACGACGATGCCGCATAGTCCGGACACCAGCACGCCCCACAAGAACGGGTCGAAGTCGCACAGATAATACGGGCGGAAGCTGGTGAGCTGCCCAATGCGTTGCTCCGGCGTCTTCTCAAGTATTCCGAGCAAGTACAGAGACAATACTGTTGATGCTCCACCGATCATACTGGCGAGCACGCCGGGAACGGTGCCGCGTCGCCAGTAGCAGGCCATGATCGCAGGGATCAGAAACGTCGCTGCCGAGCCGGTCGCGCTGAAGACGATGAACGCTTGCAGATAAGCGACCGGGCTAATGTTCACCGCGACCGCCACCGCACCGACGAAGATCATCGAGAGGTACGCCGCTTTGCGAAGTTCGCCCGGTGTCGCCTGTGGCCGAATGAAGCGTTGATAGATGTCGCGCACGAGGCCCGACGACAGCACGACTAAGTACGAACTGACCGTGGACATGACCGCTCCGAACGGAGCGGCCAAGATCATCCCAGCGATCAGTGATCCGCCCGGCCAATCCTTGGTGGCCAGCAACGCCATGCGTGGGACGATTTCGTCGGTTTGCCCCGGCAGTTCGGGGATCAACGCTCGACCACAGATGCAGATCACGATCAGCGGCAGGTAGATCCCCAAGTTGTAAACGCTCAGCAGATAGATCGAACGGCGAATGACCTCGGTATTCTGGCTGGCCATCAGTCGCACAAGGCTCGCGGGAGAGCCGACGCCGCTCCACACCCACACGCAGAAGAACGACAGAGCCAGCGACAGCGGCAGGAACTCGCGTGGGACTGCAGCGTCATAGGCCATGCGCGGTGCAGTCTTCGCATTCGGCGCGGCCTTCGGTCCTTCAAACCGGTCGTCGTAACCGGGGCCGTAGACGTAACCCGGCCCCGTGTTCTTCAACGCCGTACGAGTCGCGTTGTCCAACCCGCCGGCTTGATGCAACGACGCGAACAGCAGCACCATCACGCCGAAGAACATCAGTACGCTTTGGAACATGTCGGTCCACACGGCCGCGAGGAAGCCCCCCATCAGCGTGTAGGCCACGACCGTTAGCGAGAAGATCGCCAAGCCATAAAGGTACAGCCGGTCCCATTGCTTGGACCGTTTGACGATGCGGTCTTTGGCTTCGGTGTACTCGTCGGCAGTGAGAAGCGACTTGAGTTGCGCGGTCATTTCTCGCTCGGTGGAAAAACCGTGGCCAACCAACGGTGCCAGCTTCTCGACAATCGCGCTGGAGACGCGATCGTCCTTCAGCGCCGCCAAGTCCTTCTCGGAGATGGCGAACGGCTTTTGATCTTCATTGACCGACAGCACACCGGAACCTGGCCAGGCGGTCTTCATCACGATCGCACCCGCCTTGAACTGCGCGAACATCATGAAGGACAGATACAGCAGAATGAACAACGACGCGACCAATCCGAGAGCTGGGCTGCCGAATCGCGAACGAAACAGATCTGGAACTGTGATTGCCTCGGTACGGCGGCTGAGCTGCGCGAGTCGTTTGCCGAGGATTCCAAAGCCGGTGATCGGCACGACGATGTAGCCGCCGATCCAGAGTGCGACGATCCAGCCGTGCGTATAAACCAGCGACGGGAATCCCATGAACGTGCCGCCGCTTTGCACGGTCGCGGTCAGTGCGAGTGCCCAGGCTCCCAGGCCACGATTGCCCAGGAAAAAACCGGTCATGAATGAGCCTTCGCGGGTCTTGCGATTGGCGAGCGCACCGATCCACAAGCTCGCGAAGATGAACACCACCAGCGCGATCAACGCGCCGTAACCGACACTCGGCATTTTGGACGTATCACCCGCAGCTAACAGTGCAGAGAGGAGGGGCGTCATTAGTTAGCCCCCCAATCCGAGTTCATCAGATTCTTCCGGCAACTCTTCGCCCAAGTGAGCGTCGTGGACGAACAGCACTCCGAAAATCCACGAGATCACGACGCACACCACCCACGGCACGGCGACGCCCCAGAACGTCCATTCGGGGAAGCCCCAGATCAGTTTCAAATCCTCGATCGGGCGGTTGTAGCCCAACCGATAGCTCGTAGTGACGGACCAAATTCCCGCCGTCAGCCAAATGCCGACCACGATCAACGCTTCGCGCCGACCAGTCCGGACTACGGGATCAGTGTTGTCGCTCATGAGACCTCGCCGCCAAATCGTTGAGGAACTGGCTACGCCAAATTCCGAGGGCGGCATGGTATCGCGATTCACCGAGCATTCCACTCGGTGGAGCCGTCAGTTTTTGATGAGCGACGTCATGCGCACTTCTTGATGTCGTGGACACCGGGTGGTAGCTCGGCCTCAGATTCGTAGCGGTGATAGAGCGTGCGATGCGGGAACGGCAGTTCGATGCCGAGTTCGTCGAAGCGATTCTTGATACGCCGCAGTGTCTCGCGTTTCACAGCCGCATGTTGGTTCGGCTTGGTCTTGAACGAAAATTTGATTGTGACAGCGGACTCACCCAGAGCATCCACCGCGGGTGGCACCGCGTCTTCGACGATCATGGGACCGAAGGTCTTGTCGGCGCGAAGCTCGCGTGAAAGTTCGATGAGCACACCGATCACGCGGTCAAGGTTCTCTTTGTAGGCCACGCCGACTTCGATGATCGCTCGCGACCAGCCGTGGGTTTCATTGCTGATGCTGTCGATGGTTCCATTCGGGATGAAATGCACGACGCCGCTGCCGTCTCGCAGGACAGTCATGCGGAGTGTGATGCGCTCGACTTGACCCGTTACGTCGCCGATGCGAATCGTGTCGTTCAGCATGTACTGGTTCTCCAACAGCATGACGAAGCCGGAGAAATAGTCCTTGATCAGGTTCTGTGCTCCGAACGCGACGGCTAAACCGATCACAGCGACTCCGCCCATCAACACCGTGACGTTGGCTCCGCATTCTTCGAGCACCATCAAGATGCCGACCACAAAGATTGCCACAGTGCAGGCATTCTGAAACACGCCGACGAGCGTGCGAGCGCGATTTTCGCGTTCGATTGGTGAACCGCGGCTGGTCCCGCCCGCAACGAGGTTGATCGTGCGGTTCGAAAAGAAGTGAGAAAGTTGATTCATCACGAACATGCCCAGCACAATCAGCAGCACGCGCGGACCGTGATCGATCAACCACTGCGAAATGTTGCGAAGCGTGAACGGATTTCGGAGTTCGTCGACTGTGTTCTTAGCGGCCTCCGCTTCCAGCCGAGCATGTTCGGCCTCCTGCAGGGCGAGAATTTGTTGGGACTGCAACGAGGCCAACTCGGATCGTCGGTCGTTGAGCCGGTCGGTTGCTTCGGTCACGTCGGACTGAATCGCCATGAATCGCTGCCGAGCGTCCACGACACCCATTCGCAATTCCTGAAGTTCTGCTGCGGGGGCTCTCTCTGTCTCTCGTTTGACGAACTCCACTTCGAGTTCCTTCTGCGTCGTCTGAGCCAATTCCGCTTTCTTGCGAGCGAGCGTCATGCCCTTCTGCTCTTGCGCGATCAGCTTCTGCAAATCGGCGATGCGAGCCGCGATGGATTGAGTTTCTTCCTGAGCCTCTTCGGCCTCTTCCTCTTTCTTACGAGCCTCTTCCTCAGCCTGCATCAACTCTGGATCGTCGTCTTTCGGCTTCTCTTCCGATTCCGCTTTGTCGTTCGATGCGTCGTGTTTTTCCTCCTTGTCCTCTTTCTCTTCCGTTTCTGAATCCTTCGTATCCGCAGTCTTTTTGTCGCGACTATTCTTCTTGTCGGAGGATTTCTCGTCCTCATCCTGCTTCGGCTTCGCGCCGGTTAATTCGTCTAAGGCTTCTTGATCGAGCTGCGTCTTGCGCTTCAACGTGGCGATTTCTTCGCGGAGCGACTTGCGTTCCTCCAGCGCCAGTTCGAATCGTTCTTTCGCACGCCGGCGTTGCTTGTCGATCGACGTGAGTTCTTTTTCCAACGCCTCTGCGTCGGTCGTCTTCTTATCAGCCTTGAGTTCGGCGAGCGACTCACGCTTCTGTTCCAACTCACGGTCGAGTTCCTGAAATGCCTTTTCGGACGTCGCGTATTCGCTCGCGGGATCGATGAGTTCCGCTTCCAACTCTTTCAGTCGTGCGTGCTCGGCTTCGAGCGTCTGTCGCAGATCGGCCACGCGCTCAGCGTCGGACGTCTCCGCTTTCGGAGTGACGGAGTTCGTCTTCTCAGCAGCGGAAGTTTTCGTTGCCGCTGAGGGGGCAGCGTCGGGAGCGGAAGCTTTCTCATCATCCGCTTGAGCGGCTGCGAGCGTGAGAACGATCCAACAGAAACAAGAAAATCGTGAGAGGCTCATAGAGTCGTCCTTCCTTGGATGACCGGCGACCGTGAAGTCGCGAAGGGGCGGGACTATGCCAAACTCTCCCGAACGCGGCAATCTCAGCACAGACGCGGCATTCCTTGCATGTCTGTGGCAGGGCCGGGACCATCGGTGACCAAGTTGTGACGGCTTCACGTTTGCCCTTCGCGTTCAGGAGCTTGCGATGCGATTGTCTTTTTCGCTCGGCGTCGGACTGGTCTTGTTACTCTCTTGGGCAGTTCGAGCGGACGAATTACCCAAGCTGACGACACTGAGCGATCCGTCGATCCGCTATCGCGTATCGGAAAAGCCGCACCAAGTCCTCAAGCGGGCCGGTATCACGGCAGTCGTCGTCGATAACCGCGAGGTCAACGACGACGTGCTGCCCGGCCATCGCGCGGGCTACAGCGGAGTCGGATCGCTGACGTCCGAAAAGCGTCGCGAGAATCACTTTGTCCCCGCCGTCTCCGGATTAAACTTCGAGCACATCCACGACGGTACGAAACAAGATCGCAACCTTTTGTTCGAGCCCCGCAACGTACCGATGGAGTTGCGAGTCATCGACGAGTTCACTGCCGAGCTGTATCAAGCGGCGACGCCGTTTTGGGGACTCGAAAGTTGCCACCGTTACCGGCTGTTCCCCGACGGCGCGATCGAGATGACGTTCGAGTGCATCCCGCGCCGAGCGACGTTCAAGAACGGCTACATCGGTCTGTTTTGGGCGAGCTATATTCATCAGCCGGAATCGTTGGACATTCACTTTCGAGGTTTCGACGACGGCCAGCCGTCCGCCGCTCGTTGGATTCGCGGCATCACGCCCGCTCACGGAACGCTACCGACGCATCTCGCGCCCGATGACAACCGCGAGTTCACGCACGATCCCGACTTCCCGCTGACGCTTGTCTTCAATCGCTCGAAGCATCGCTTCGTTGAGCCGTGGTACTTCGGCGTCAGCCACGGCCAAGCTTACGCGCAGATGTTTCGTCCGCAGGATCGAGTGCGTTTGACGCAATCGCCCAGTGGTGGCGGCCCAGGTAATCCCGCTTGGGATTTTCAGTTCTTCGTCGACAAGTTTGAACTCAACCGTCGCTATCAATTCGTCATGCGCGCGATGCTGCTGCCGTTCGAGTCCGCCGAACAAGTTGAGCAAGCCACTCGGTCTCATCGTGAGGCGTTGAATCGCTGAAGACTTGAGCAAGCGGACCACACGTTCGATCGAGATGATCCCGGAGCAGTAAGAAGATCAGTTGGTCGCGTTGCGGTTTTGCGCAGCTCATCCGCCGCTTTTTTGCCGACGTCAGCAAGTTGAGGAATTTGCGGAAAAACCAATGCGAGAGTTCGCTGCGCGTGTGGTGATACTCCGCGTCAACAAATCGGCGGTCGTTGCGTTTTGAATCCCTCTGGGTTTTTGTGTGCAGGACGCATCGGGCCAACGCCTGCCTCCTCCCGTCTGATTGAAGTGGTCGAAACAGAACATCTCAGTTTCCCATTCCAAGGAGCGAAGTATGTTGGCCCTGTCCTGGATCGGCAGTTTGCGTTGTCGTTGTGTTCGAGAATGGTTCGGTGGCCTGACGGTGCTGTGTGTCATCGCGGGAATTGGGCAAGGACCACTCAATGCGAGCGATCGCCCAACTTCTGACGGAGCCATCGAACTTGCCCAAGCCGCATCGAAGAAACCCACCACATCGAACGCGCAGACAGCCACCGTCGATGAGACGACGCGCGAGCCGGCGACCGTTGAGGCGGCGGCGAAGGCCCTGGACCTCCGGACGTTTCCACGAATCGAGGGAGCCAAGCCCAGCAGCCTGAATACGCTGGGAATGTTGATGTATGAGGCTCCGGCAACTGTCAAAGCCGCTTACGAGTTTCAGAAGAAGCAATTGCAGGAACGCGGTTGGAAGGAATTGCCGAACTCGAACATTGCCGATACGTCGGCTTCGGGCCATTTTACGAAAGACGGTTACTTGCTGGCCGTCTCAGCATCGGGAGGCTTCGACCCGCAAAAGGCCGGGTGGTCGAACATCTCTCTGGTCAACCATGGCAATGTGCCGCTTGCAAAATTGCCGATGCCCAAGGGACTCAAGCCGCACTACGTGGATCAGACACAAGCGTCGTATCTGACCGATGCGAAAGTGCCGGAGATGGCGGAAGCTAGCCGGAAGCTGTTGCTCGATGCAGGCTGGGAGCCTTACGGAATGGCCAGCCAGGATCCGAGGTCTCCGATGATGCATTTCAAGAAGAACGCGATCCAGGTGATGGTCTGGGTCAACACCGCCGAGGCGCTGGGAAACAAGACGATGGTGCGCTATAGCGAGGAACTGCTCCAAGCCGACTTACCCGCGCCGCCCAATGCGCCCGATCCGGATTACACCGATTTCCAGAAGACGCTGCGCATCGAATGGCGCGGTGGCGATCCCGCGGCGATCGCTGACTTCTATTTGAAGCGGCTGCCTCAGCAAGGTTGGAAACCGACCACTGAGCGGCCGATCGTTGATGACAAAGAGAAGACGCAGTTCCTGATCTTCCGCAACGAGCAGAAGGACATGATCTCGCTCGACCTGGGGATGTTTACTGACTTAGTGCGTGTCGAAGTCCGACATCAAACGGCGGTCGAAGTCGCCGAAGGGGAGCGCAAAACCAAGGAGGCCGCCGAACGTGAGAAACAACGATTGGCGAAGGCAAATGCGAAGACCAAGGTCATCGTGCCACTCCCCGCGCAAGCCGACAAGTTGGAAATTGTCAGCGACGGCAAGTTCGAGTTCCAAGTCGGTCGTGGTGGCGGCCCGGCCGTGCTGGAATTCTTCCGCAAGCACTTCACCAAGGACGGTTGGACCAACGAGAAGGAAGCCAGGATCGAGAAGAGATACGGCGACATCGAACTGAAGAAGGAGTCCGAGACGCTTCGCTTCCGTTACATCGACACCGGGGTCACTCCTGTAGAAGTCAGCGTTTCGGGATCGTTCCGATTGGTGCTGGAGCCGATGCTCGACAAGTCCAAGCCGGGCGATGACACACCGAAAACTGCGGCGAAGGAAACCAAGGCACCGAACATCTCCGGCGTGCCTGACATCAACAAGCTGCTGAAGGCGGTCGAAGACGCCAACGAGGAACTGTCCGCGCCTAAGGCAACCACCAAGAAGAACGCCGCGGCGGCGGGCGGCGCGGTCAAGGCCGCTGACATTCCCGTCCCCAAGGATGCTGAGGATGTCGAGTTCTCCAAGTCCACGAAGATGATCAAGGTGAAGAGTCCGTCGGACGTACAAACCTTGGCGAAGTTCTACACCGACTCGCTCACCGGCAACGGTTGGGAAAAGGAATCGTCGGGGATCGCCACCGAGAGGTCCGTGATTCTGAAGTTCGCGAATGGGAGCGCCTCGCTATCGATCTTCATCAGCCGCCCCAGCGATGTCAGCGAACTAACGCTGATGACCAAGAATCTGAATTGGGATGTCGTTCCGCCGACCAAAGTCACAGCCAGGAAACCAGTCAGCCCCGCACCAACCAACCCCGTGGCCAATCGCACGACTCGAACTCCGACTGCCACGGTCGCAGAGACGCCAACAAAACCGAACACGCCGCGAATTGCCGCCATTCGCATGACGGCCGCGGACCAAAAGCAGACTCGCAGTACCATCTGGGTCGGCGCCAAGGCCGACAAGCCGATCAAGTTGGAATACGGCGTTGCCTACGAATCTCGGAAGGACAACGAGCCGATCGTCGGCGTGCTGCTGTCGTCGAAGCCGATCTCGGTCGAGAAGGCTGTCACGCTACTGAATCAAGACAAAGATCCCGGCGACGCGCTCGGATTCGATCCACACATGAAGCTTCGCTTCGATGCGAAGGGGAAGCTCAGCTACCTCTTCATGTACGCCGAAGGGCTCTCCATTAACTTGGGCTATCCCGGAGAAGACAAGGTGACGGCCGAGGTCGAAGTGAAGGACGGACGTGCTCACGGCCAAGCGGTGATGAAGAAGCCGGAGGATTTCTTCGACAAGCAGTACCGCTTTGAAGCGATCTTCGATGCGAAACTGGCCACGAGTACGGCTGCGAACTCAGAGACGAACGCCACCGAGTCCTCGGGCGATGACTTGGTCGCCGACGATCACGACGGTCTGCCGTTCCCAGTGACAATCAACAATCGCGAATCCTCCCACAGCCGCTACCGCAAATCCGCGACCGCCGTTGTGACCGCCGACTTGCCGTCCGTCATCGCGTTCTATCGCAAAGAACTTGGCATGCGCGGCTGGAAGGAAAACCGAGACACGGCCAAGGTGACCAATAATCAAACGCAGCTCAGTTTCACCGGTGCCGAGGGGAGCCTTGTCGTTCAATTGGAACGGAAGCAAGACGACGTCACGATCAAACTGGCCGCACGCGACTCGAACAAAGCCAAAGCCGCTGGAATCTTGCCACAACCGGAACGCGGTCGCTTGATCCTCGGCAACGCCTCCGATCGCGAGGCCGTGATCCTCATCAACGACAAGCCGTACAAAGTCGCCGCGGGCCTCGGTGCGAAAGATCCCAAGGAGGGCACGTCGCTGAACGTGCTGCCCGGCCGATACACCATCACGATCAAGAAATCTGGCCAAGCAGATCAGACCGAAGACGTGAGAATCGCCGTCGATGAAACCTGGGGCGTGATCGTGCTGCCGACCGGTGGTTATTTCGCAGATCAACTCTATTAGCGTTGAAATCGCAAAACGTAGCCGTCAGGCAGGAGCGTGATGGCTACGTTGTCCGCGGCTCGCGCATTACGCTGGGCACCTGGTCCTCAACCCAGGAGCTTGCCATGCGAATGTTGCCGCCGTCTCGTCAGGCCAATGTTTCACGCCGTGAACTGCTGCAATTGATCGGCATGGGAGCTTGGAGCGCCTGCTCCTCCGCCACAATCTGGCCGAGTTTGGGATTCGCTCAAGAGACGAAGACGTCCAACGCGATCGCGACACCGCCGCTGAATCGCTTTTCGCGAGTCGTCCAAGATTGGTTCGTCGATCAAGTGCGGAGCATCGAGGAACGAATCCTCGCCGAGCAAGCGACGCTCAAAACGAAAAGCGATGCGGAAGCCTACGTCCGCAAAGTGCAGGAAAAGATTCGCCGCTGTTTCGGACCGGAGCCGGAACGGACGCCGCTCAATCCGCGTGTGACGAAGATCGTCGAACGTGAGCAGTACCGCATCGAGAACGTGATCTTCGAAAGCCGGCCGGGATTCTTGGTGACGGCGAATCTGTACGTTCCGAAGAACCGCAAAGGTCCGTTCCCCGCAGTCGTCGGCTCGTGTGGTCACTCGGCGAACGGCAAGGCCGGCGATGCGTACCAGCCGTTCGCGCAGACGCTGGCGAAGCTAGGCTACGTCTGTTTGATCTTCGATCCGATCGGCCAAGGCGAACGATTGCAGTACGTCGATGAGAACTTCAAACCCAAGCGTGGCATCGGCGTGGCCGAGCATCTGCACGCGGGCAATCAGCAATTCCTCGTCGGCGAATTCTTCGGAGCGTGGCGAGCCTGGGACGGCATTCGGGCTCTCGACTATTTGCTGTCTCGTGAGGAGGTCGACCCGAAGCACGTCGGCATCACCGGCAACTCCGGCGGTGGCACGATGACGACGTGGTTGTGCGGCCTCGACCGTCGCTGGACGATGGGTGCGCCGGGCTGCTTCGTCACGACGTTCCGCCGCAACCTCGAAAACGAACTGCCGGCCGACACGGAACAATGTCCTCCAAGAGTGCTCGCCGAAGGACTCGATCACAGCGATTTCCTGGCGGCGATGGCTCCCAAGCCGGTCATCATCTTGGCCAAAGAACGCGACTACTTCGACGTGCGCGGCGCGACCGAGGCGTACTTGCGGCTGAAGCGGATTTACTCACTGCTCGGTGCGCCGGACAACGTGCAGTTGCAGGTCGGCCCGACCGAGCACGGCTACTCGGTCGAAAACCGCGAGGCGATGTACCGCTTCTTCAACCGCGCGGTCGGTCTGCCCGCGATTGAATCCGAGCCTGAACCAGTCGTCGAAAAAGACGAGACGCTCGCATGTACGCCGCACGGACAGGTTGCCGAATTGAAGTCGCGCACAGTTTTCTCATTCACCAGCGAGAAGTCGCGTGAGTTGACCGCAAAGCGCAAGCTGCTGGGTGGCGAAGACCTCAAGGCGGCGATCCGCGATGTGCTGCGGCTTCCATGGACTGCGGTGGCCGGAGCCGCCGCTTTTCGAAACGGCACCGAGTCGTCTAATCCAACGAGTTCCTCAAGTCCGCGCGTTTTGGAAAGCGACGACTCCGGTCGTCGCAGTCCAAAGAAAGCAGAAGTCGGTTTCGACTCCCCGCCCGAATACCGCATCCTGCGTGCAATCAAACGCAACTACCCGAAGCCGAACGCCACGCACTACGCGATCGAGACCGAACCGAACATGCTCGCCGTCGTCACGATGCTGAGCGACAAGCCCCATTACTCTCGCCCGCCGCAGAACGTCGGCCGTGCCGTATTGTATGTCGCTCATCATTCGGCCGACGCCGAATTGACCGACGAGCCGCTGATCCGCGAATTGCTCGCCGCCGAACCGGGAGCTGCGTTCTATGCCCTCGACGTGCGCGGTATCGGCGAGTCGCGGCCCGACACCTGCGGAGCCGATCAATTCGCTCGCCCGTATGGCAGCGACTTCTTCTACTCGGCGCATTCAATCATGCTCGACCGCCCGTACGTCGGCCAAAAGACGTTCGACGTGCTGCGAGTCCTCGATTGGCTGTCGTCGTTCGGCCAACGCGAAGTCCACCTCGCCGCCAAAGGCTGGGGCACGCTGCCCGCCGTCTTCGCCGCCGTGCTCGCGAAGACGGTCACGCAAGTGACACTCAAAGAATCGCTCGACAGTTACGCGAGTCTCGCCGAAGACGAAGACTACAAGTGGCCGCTGTCGTCGTTCGTGCCCGGTGTGCTGTCGCGATTCGATCTGCCGGATTGCTATCGAGAGCTATCGCAACAAAAAAAACTGCGGACTCTGTGATCGAGGTTGAAATGGCTCGACGATTCGAAACGGAAGAGGAGCAACACCGTCGTTTGCGACGTGAGCTTGTCCTCATGGTCGATTCGCCGCAGGAATGCCAATCGCCAATTGAGGCATTGAAGGCATGTGATCCTGACGAACGTGCGAAGGTCTTCAAGAAGCTCCGCAAGCTAATGATGGCCCGACTGCCACTTCCCACTCGTAACGATGCGGCAGCTAAGATTCTTTGGGAGTTCCGCGATCCCGAAGTGATTCGATTCCATTTTCGGAAAATCAAGGAAGGATGGTCGGATTCGGAACGGGGTGTAGGTTTTTCGTTTTTGAAGGACTTGCCATCAGAGATCCGTCGCTTGTGCGGTGATCAATTCGTCGAGCAAATCCGGTCAGAATTCATTCGTGAGTTTTTGTGGGTCAAACAGACATTTTGGTGGAAATGGCCCACATGCAGTCGAACTTCGAATTTCGAGCGAAATAAGTTTTGCAGATTCACATCCGAGTGGCGGATTGATTTCGTTTCGAGAAGCATTGAGCTATGGAACGACGAACGAGTGCCGGCCGAATTGAATCTGTTAAGTGCTGATCTTCCGTTAGAGGCAATCCAATTGCCTCATTGGCAGACCTGCCTCTCGGTGTTCGAGAAGTCGGATCAATCTGAACTACAAGTATCTCACGCGATCATTGCAGCAACTCGGCTGATCAGCAGCCCTGATCCCACCATCGCATCTGCTGCGGCCAAATTCGTTCATGAGCATCTTCCTTGGGACCATCCGGATAAATGGGCTGCACATTCCGAAACGATCATCGAGATCATCTCACAACCTGGTGCAATGGACGTTGATGTTGCAATAAAGCTTCTCGGCATCACGTCGCGACTTGGCGAACGCCACAGAATTCTTGAATGGATGGCGCGACACGATTTGTCGAACTTCACGAAGTTTGCCGCACCATTTTTGCGAGCGATTGAACCACGCGAACTTGTTCCGGCGCTTCCCGATGAGTCGACGTGTGATGAATTGCGAATTCACCAAAGATCCTTGGTGTCGAGAATCGGACGACTCTACGAGGGAGCAGAGAATTTCGATGTCGTGACATTTCTTCGCTCTTTGCAATGGTCCAATCCGAATTTCTTGGAACCCAATTATGGTTATGCGCGACATTTAGCACTGGCTTGCCTCAGAGTGGAAGGCGATGGAATCAAGGCGGCGCTTGAGCTTGCTGATAAGCTTTCGCCATCGGAGCAAGGCTTGATTCGCTCCTTCAGAAATGGCAACCTCGGGCAAGCGTTGATCGACCGATTGCACGAACTCGGCCTTGGTCGACGAATTTCAAATAAAGTTGCGTCGCGAATCTCGCAGGAAGCCTGGAGTTCAGGCGGTCACTTGTGGTGGTACAACGTTCTCAAGGCTGCCAAGATTTTTGTCAGCGGTGTTTGCGACAAGGATGACTCGCGAATTGGTCGCCCGGACAGGTTCCTTAAAGAGCTCGCCAAAGCAGTACTTGGCAAACTTGAAGTGACAAGCGTCACACAGCTGCGGCATCCAGGCAGCATTGAATCTCGTCTGCGCGATGGAGCGGCGTACCACATCACCGTTGAGTTCGCCTGCGACGGGCGAGGATATTCTTGTGATGTTCCAATTCTCCAAAGAGGTTTCTACGACACGCGAATGGTGGCGACGCAGTTGAACGAAATTCTTGAAGCAAACCAAATTCAAGAACGGTTTCTTTACTGCGAGTCCATCGGCAGCTTCTTTTTGTTCGGGGCGTCGGAATCCATCCACCAACTGGCTGCGGAATATGGTTGGACGGTACGTGAACTTCGATAACGCTTGATGAAGGCAACGGACGGCCAAGAGTGGCCATCCTCCGGGAGGCAAGATGCATTTCTCTTGGCCGATTGATGGCAGCATTGTGGGGTTGTATCTGCTGGCGACGATGATTGCCGGCATCGTTGTGCGGAAGTACGTCGGGAAGGTTGAGCACTTTCTTGTGGCGGGCGCGAGATGGATTTGTATCTCGGCATCGCGTCACTGACGGCGACGGAGTTTGGGATCATCACCTGCATGTACACGACTCAGGCGGGGTACAAGTACGGGTTCGCGGGAGCGACTCTGGGGTTGTTGCTGGCGCTGGTGATGGTGATTGGGTCACTGCTGAGGCCGAAATCGACAAACGGCCACGTGAAGCACTCAGACGTTGGGTGAAGTGAAGGAGCGAATGTCGATGATGCTGCAATGGCTTGAACAACGCCGCGAAGAATTGTTGCGGTTTGCTGGTGAGTTGGTCGCGACGCCCAGTCCGAACTTGCCGGGCGACGAGCGAGCGGTCGTGGCGGTCATCCTGGCCGAGATGGAGCGACTGGGTCTCGCGAAGGCCGAGATCGCTGCGAAGGAACCGCATCGGCCGAATGTGATCTTCCGTTTGTCGGGCCGGCAGCCAGGGCCGGTGCTCATGTTGTGTGGTCACAGCGACACGAAGCCAGTGGGCGAAGCGACTCAGTGGCGGACGAACCCGTTTCAGCCGGTCATCCGCGATGGCAAGTTATTCGGATTGGGCTCGACCGACATGAAGGGGGCGGTTGCGGCGATGATCTACGCGACCGCCGCGCTCAAGCATTGCCAGATCCCCTTGGTCGGAGACGTGTTGCTCGTGATCAACGCGGACGAAGAGCGTTCGATGCGGTTCGGTTCCGAGTTCTTGGCGACGGAGTACGGTCTCCGCGCGGACGTGGCCCTGTTGGGCGAGCCGTCGGGCATCGATGGTCCGGAGTTTGAGTTTCTCCATCTGCTGTCGCGAGGCATTTCGTGTTTCAAGATTCGAGTCTACGGAACGCAGATGCACAGCAGCCTGACGGACCGGTTGCCGTCGATCAACGCGAACGTCCAATTGGCCGAAGTGCTCGCGCGGATGAATCGTGAGCTGCGACTCACATTCACCCCACATCCGCTGTGCTCGGCACCGACTGTGAATCTCGGAGTGAAAGTCGATGGCGGCGTCGGCTACGGCGTATGTCCTGGAGTTGCTGAGTTCCAATCTGACATCCGCACGTTGCCGGGGATGACGCGACAACAACTTCAGACCGATCTCGAACGATGCTTGGATGCAATCCGACGAGACCATCCAAGCCTGCGAGTCGAACTCGAATTCGAGCAACCCGCGCTGGACTGGACTCCGCCGACGGAAGTGCCCGCCGAGCATCCGTTGGTTGCTGCGTTGCTCGGTGCTGCCGAGCAAGTGCTGGGCTGGCGTCCGAAGTTGAGCGCGTTTCCCGGAGGCACCGATGCCTCGAAGTTTCACGCCGTGGCCGGAATCCCGACCATTCCCAGCTTCGGCCCTGGCTGGCTGAAACTCGCTCACGGCCCGAACGAGTGTGTCGGCGTCGAAGCGATCGTCCAAGCCGCGAAGATGTATGCGCTCGCGACACAAACCTACTTGAGCGGAGGGCGGCCATGAGCGTTCAAAGTGTGACTCCAATCCTGAATGTTTCGGGCGTCGGCGCGAGCTTAGCTTGAAACTCTCGGCTGGCGGCGCGGGTTTAGTTGGAATGAGCCCGGACGACTTCCAGCAAGTGCAGCGCCTCACTCCTTCAATTGCTCTGCCATCTCCTTGGCGATCTTTCGCCGTTCTTCTTTCGAGTCGGTGGTGTCGAGCCGCTTGAAATCAGCGAGCAGTTTCTCGCCCTTGGCAGGGTCAGTTTTCGTGAGTTCTGCGATGCTCTCTGGAATCCCGCCGAGCGAACTGCCACCGTCGCCGTATTTGGCGACCTCTTCCAATCGGGATTTTAGTTCCGCATTGGAGTTGTACCGAATCGGTGCGTCGACGGCCGAAGGCCCTTTACCACAACCTGCCACAACGATCGAACACAGAAGGGCTATTTCATACAGAAATTGCTGTCGCATGCGATTGGAAGACATCGAGTGAAAACTCCTTGGTGCGAGACCATTCACTGGAAGCGACTGCGAGAGAAGCACGAGGCGATACGCTTGCTGGAATCTTGGGTGAATGTTTCGGCCAGAAAAACTCTGATTAGAAATCGCCAAGTGGCTTGCGATCATCAATAGCTCCCAGCCGCTGCCAGGTCGTGATGTCGATCACGTTGCTGATAAGGCGGGCGGCCCCGTCGACCATCAAGGCATGTACGCCGCCAGAATGCCTGCTGCGTGCGTTGATGACGCCTCGAGCGTCGTACCATGCACAACCTCCGCATTCCATGCAATCAACGTTCGGTGAATTCGGTGGATTCAACGTGTTGAAGAACGACTGTCCCGGCATGCCGTTGATCCAATTCTTCCCGGTGATGCCGTAATGCGTCGGCGGACTTCCGCTCGCCAAGCAGGCCGCGCTGTAGCCATTCAACTGAGCCTGTGTGGCGAAGGTGTTGGGAAAGCCCGCCGGGATATTGACGCCACGAATCACGTCACCCAGCGTGAACACACTACTGTTTCCGTCGCCGATAATTGCTTCCGAGGCAGCAATGGTATTCGATGTGCCATCCTTAATGTCGTTGATCCGAATATTGCGGAAGAGGTTGCAAACTCCAATCTGGTCGCCGACCGCAATGGGAGTTCCAGGCGACCCACCAACTCCACCGCCCGTGACACCGAGCATCAAGAGCGAGGGTCCGCCGCTCACGAAGTAGTTATTTCCTCCACCCAACGTGCCTCCGTCATTGCCGTAAGTTCCACCCGTCCAGCCCGAGTCTGAGGGGCAAAGGAACACGGAGATCACCTTGGCCTTCACTCCGGCGCTCGGTCCACACCAAAAACAACCGTTGAAATCGATTTGTTTGTAAAGAGGAGCCTGATCCATGTACGGCAACAGCATCACATGACCGGCGAAGCCTTGCCAACCGGTGGTCGAGGTTATCGAAGACGAATAGTTCGCCCGTTGAAACGCTTTGTGGCTTTGCTCGTAATTGTGCATGGCCAACCCAAACTGCTTGAGGTTGTTCTTGCACTGTGATCGTCGCGCGGCTTCGCGCGCAGCCTGTACGGCGGGCAGAAGCAGGGCGATCAGAATGGCGATGATGGCAATGACCACCAACAGTTCGATGAGAGTGAAGCCGCGTTGTTTCGTTGGAAATTGCATGTGAACGCACCTGCTCGAAGTTAATAGTGCGTAAAGCGATGACGTGAGGACGAAAATGAGGATAGCGAACGGTTACCAAATGTGTACTTCAAGATTCGATGCAGTTTGAAGTGTGAAATACGGAAAAACTTTCCAACGCGGGATTTCTTCGTCACAGCGAAACGACAGTGGATGGTCACGTCTCTGGGCAGCTAAGCCTGAGTGCTCGCGACGTTCGCATCGTGAAGCGCGATAGCCGCACGCGACAGGCTGACGATCACTCCTGCCAGAACCACGCTGACGGAGCCGAGCACGACGTAGATCAGCCACGGAAATCGCTCGGTGAATGGCTGCGGTGGCGGGACGAAGTTCGGATTGCGGGAGACGCCTTTCAATTCGGAGCGAGCTGGTGGCGGCGCGAGTTTCGCCGGCAAGTTGCGGGCAAAATCATAGTTCGGCAACTCCGCATGCGGATTGCCAAAGAAGAGTTGCGGCTCGCCAGCCTCGCTAGTCGGGCGAGCGAACACGACTTGGCGTGCCGGGCCGCTGAACTTGATTGAGCGGATCGACAACGGTGGGTTGCGGTAATCGGTGACATGTAGCCTCAGACGCCGCGTTTGTACCTCCCCAAATGTGGCGATCAACGGCTTCTTTGGCTCTCCCGGTTTACGCTGCCACAGCGCCTCTGCCGTCATCGCGACGTAGGAAAACCGAAGCTGTCCGAGCGGGCCGGTTGGGTATTCTGCCTCGATCATGATGTCGCGAGCGAACTCGGAATCGGCGATGTCCGCTTCGATTCGGTCGCACGGCACGTTGTCACCACCCAGGTCGATGATCCACACCGAGCCGGGTGCGCCGTACGTCCGCCCTGGCTCGCGAGGTTGCAGACTTCCCTCCTGAGTCAGCCGCTCGCCTGGATCTTCGACATGACGCACGATGCTGACTTCTGTGATGCGAAAGCGATCTCGCTCTCGGTCAACGGTTTCTCGGTTCGGGTCTGGATGTACGCGCACGCGAACGAAGCGGAAGCGGCTGTCGGCGAACTTCAGTGAATCGAGGTCAATCTTTTGCATCTCGTGTTCAAAGTGAATCAAGTTGGCGGCTGCGAGTTGCCGCCACGTCTTGCCATCCTCACTCCCGTCGACTTCGACGGCTCGACGAAAATCCGAGCCGGAGGTCGCGACCTTGATCTCGTTGTACTGGATGTCATCCCGTTGCAAGTCGAGCGTCAATTCGCTCGGTCCGCTGTCCGGTTCGGCGCGATTGAATTCGGTCGCCGTCACGGTCTCGCGGATGGATTGTGGTCTTCGGTAACGCAGGGAATACGGAATCGTTTTTCCGGCCGTGTCGTACAGGCGCAGGTCGGCCAAGTCCGGCCGAGCGTGAGCGAAGACATCCTTCCCTAAGATCAGATCCACCAGCGTCGGGGAGTCGTCAGTCTTGGCCGCTGGGATCGGTACCGGCACGAAGTATTCCCAACGTGCTTGTAATTCCGGCGTCGCTTCCTCGGCGTTCGAGGTTGGCTCTTCGGTCGTCGAGTCAGGCACGTCCTGCGAACGAATAGGCGCGGCCGAGAGGCTCAGCAAGGTGACGCCGATCAGTCCCGTTTGCCAGGCACGTTGGATTGTTTGAAGGGTATTCATAGTCAAGTGCTCTATTTGAAACGCTGGTAAGTTCGCGCGACCAATCCCAACACGACCGCCAACACGAAGAACGCCAGGATGCGATACAACTGCTGCACGTTGGCCATGTCGACCAGGAACAGCTTCACGACCGACACGCCATACATGACCATCGACAGCCATCGCAGGCGGGCGCGATTGAGCCGGAAGCCCAGTACTAACAACGCGGTCGCGTACACCGTCCACATCACGGTCAGCGCCAGTTGCCCGCGCCATTTCCAAATGGCGAAGTCCTCGCTGCCGATTGCTTGCGCATCGAAATAGCCGTAGCACTCAAAGGACAGGATCAGCCACAGCAGCAACACGCCGGTGACTCCGCCAGCCCCGATCAGCCAGCGTTCGTTGGAACCGAGTCGCTTCAAGAACCGATCGGCCAAAACCACGGAGGCCAAGATACAGGCCGCGACTCCGAGCGAGGGTAGCGCGACGAGATTGAAGATCGGCACGAACGGATCACGCGTGTAATTCGGCATTTCGAGCATCAGCCACCGCACGACCGCCGACGCTCCCAAAATCCCGGCCATGATTCGCAGTGGCGGCGCGGAGACTCGCAGGCCGAACCACCACAAAGCCGCTCCCATCGCCGCCCATCCCAACGAGATCCATCGCGCGTCCGCTTGAATCGGAAATGCCCAGGCCAAGAAGCCGACGGACACCGCCAACGACGTCAGCAGCAACCGGTTGTCGCTCGGCCGCCATGCCAACGTTGCTCGCGCAACGCCGGCATACAACGTCGCGAAGCCGATGGCGAAGCTACCTTGCCAGACGCCGTAGTCTTCTCGTGTCAGCACACGCAGCACGACGAAGCTCAAGATGGCATTCAAAACGAATCGAGCCAACTCTTCCCAATCGGCCTGGCGCGAATTGATCAGAGAGCCGATCACCGTGTGAGCCAAATACGATCCGCAGAACACCGCCTGAAAGCCCAGCGTCCAAGCGAACTTCTCCGGGTGATAGTTGCCGGCATACCACAGCCAAAACAACCACTGCGTTCCGAGGTAGGCGACCGATCCAACCACCGACCACGAACGCATCAGCAGAGCGACGACGACTCCTACGTTGAGCACGGCCAAGTACGTGAAGAACGACGAGTAGGAATCATGATCGGTCTGCAACAGCACCGGTGTCAGCAATCCGCCGATGACCGCGACCAGCGCCACAACGGCCGAGCGATAACAGACCGCCACGACCATCGACTCGATGACCAGCACTGCCAGAAAGACTCCCGCGTGCTGCTGCGGCAACAGTCGATAGAAACCAAACGCGCTGTAGGTCGCCAGATACAGCACCACAATCCCTGTGGCCGTGAGCATGTTCGAGAACCGCGTCCAGTTCTGCCGGAAATAGCTCCAACCCAGCCCGAGCAGTCCCACGCCGACCAGTTCTCCAATCGCGACTCGTCCGACTGGCCCGATCCAATTGTTCTGATAGGCATATCGCAAGAAGAACGCCGCCGAAAACACAAACAGCAAAACCGCTACCCACCCAAACGCTTTCTGTCCGATGAAGGTCTCCCATCCGACCGGCTCGTGTGAGGTCTCAACCCGCGGACTGCTGGGCGGTGGAGCTTGATCGGAGTCCAGTTCAAGCGTCACCAACGACTCGTCGGCGACCGATTCTTCCGGTTGGCCTTCACCGGCAACGATCATCTTTATCGGAGTCGTCACGAGCTCCGACCGTGTCGGCAGTCGAGCTTCCAGCTCCGCGATGCGTTGTGACAGATCCTTAATTTTTCGGCTGCGGCTGAACGCGATGATCGAAAGAACCAATGCGACGAGCGGTCCAGCGACGAGCACCGCTCCGATCACCAGCACGATGAGCAGTTCTTCTGATGCCATGTGCGACCAGTGTTTCGGAGGTTGTTCGGTGCGTGATCGATTTTTCACGACGGCCTGGAAAGCCAGCCGCAGAGAGAGAGTGATTGTGGCGGCGAGCCGGTGTGAATTTCCAGCACCAGCCAAATGGGCTAGAAGTTGCCTGCCAGCGGATAAGCAGCCCCGCAATCAGCCAGAGGAAGATCGTTCATGAATCTCGAACTGCAAGACAAAGTCATCCTCGTCAGCGGAGGCGCGAAAGGAATCGGTGAGGGGACTGTTCGCGTTCTTGCGGCGGAGGGGGCGATTTCCGTCGTGATCGGCCGAAATTCGTCGGACAACGATGCCGTCGTGCGATCCATCGAAGCCAGTGGCGGTCGAGCGTTCGGCGTGTCGGCAGAATTGTCTCGAACCGACGACTGCCGCCGCGCGGTTGAAATCACGATCGCGAAATTCGGCCGCATTGACGGACTGGTCAACAACGCGGGGGTCAATGACGGAGTGAACTTAGAGCACGGCGACACCGAACGCTTTCTCGCGTCGCTGCGAAAGAATCTGATCCATTACTACGAGCTCGCGCAATTCGCTTTACCGGAGTTGAAGAAGTCGCGCGGTGCGATCGTCAATATTGGCTCGAAGGTCGCCGAGACAGGGCAGGGGGGGACGTCGGCCTACGCAGCGGCCAACGGAGGTCGCAACGCACTGACTCGCGAGTGGGCCGTCGAACTCGCCAAGTACGACATTCGCGTCAACGCCGTCATCGTCGCCGAGTGCTGGACTCCGATGTACGCCTCGTGGCTGAGCACGGTGCCGAATCCGGAGGAGACTCGGCGGCAGATCGAGTCGCGAATTCCGCTCGGCCATCGCATGACGTCGTGCGAGGAAATCGCCAACATGGTCGCGTTCCTGCTCTCGCCTCGTTCGAGTCATACGACCGGCCAACTGATTCACGTCGATGGCGGCTACGTGCATCTCGATCGAGCGTGTGCCCCATAGCTTGGCTTTCTGGACCGAGCGTTCTGCTCTTGGAAGGAATTCCGATGTGTGTTCTCGTCATGCTCGCCGGCTTGTCGTTGGTCTTGTGGCAATTCTGCGGGGACGTCATCGCGGCCGAGCGTCCCAACATCGTTTTCATTCTGGCGGATGACATCGGCTACGGCGACTTGTCGTGCTACGGGGCCAAGCACGCGAAGACTCCGAATTTGGATCGGCTGGCGTCGCAGGGCTGCCGATTCACGGACGCGCATTCACCTGCTTCGACTTGCACACCGACACGCTCGGCGTTGTTGACCGGAAGGTATGCTTTGGAGGAATTAACTACACTGCGATTCAGCTTTTGATCAACGACAGCGGATCGTGCGCACGCTTTGGATCAGGGACTCTGATTTTGCGGATAAACTATCTGGTACCATAAAGCTCAACATCATGTCGGTACCTCCACCTCCGGTACCGTGAGAGAGCGGTGATGCAATGTTATCTTCAACGACGTTTCTTGTTTGCAGCGCGTTTGTGTTATTTAGCGCGCTACACAATTTGAGACTGCGACGATTGCCTCCAGCCTCACTTTGGCTTGCGGTCGCGTTCCTATCACTGATTCGTGCTTCGGGGCCTGCTTATTCCCAGGAGACTGCTTACGAAGTCCGTTGGACGAATCCAGTGGAGTTGAAGGTACGAGGATGGGACAGCTTGGGCTATGACGCGTCTTATGTTTCCAGGCCGGGGGATCAAAAACTCCGAAAACTCAACGCCCGTTTTGAGACAGGATTTGGTCCACTCGATTCGGAGATCCGCTTTAAGGCGTACTATCCCGTGTGCTCAGCGGGCGACATCATTCCGATGTTCGGAACGACTTGTCGTGTTGGGCCTGTGCCGCCTAACTCCAAGGTGCAGGATAGCGGTATTGATGAAAATGGCCCGAATCCGGGGCGAGTGAAGTTGACTGCAATAAAGGCGTCGGATCCGAAGGTGGTTGTGATTCCAGACTGCCTTACGATTCCTAATAAAGGGGCCGTGATTCGGCTGGACATGGCATTTGATAGGGAGTGGCATCACCCTTCGTACAGACTCGACGTCGAGTCGATTTTCGAGCGTGAGGGAAAACCTGTAGCACGGATAAAGATGCGAGTCTTGAACTTTCGAGGTGTGAAACGGGAGGCTGAGACATCGGAAACGTCAATGTTGGAGCTTAGCGTGGGTGAGCGGCTCCAAATACCTCCAAGCTATCGCTTGTTTGGCGACGAGAAGGAGGTGATGCGGGAGAAAGAAATTTATCTCGTAAAGCACCTCGTGCTGCCCGATGATGACAATAAAATAATTGGTTGGGGTTCGTTCGAACCATTGCTTGTAAAGTGGGCGAAACCACTCAAGCCAGGAGAGAGGCAATGAAATGTCGTCGCTGGCAAATTTGGCATCGACAAAAATGTCATCATTGCAGGGGCTCCGACCACGGGAACGCTGCCGTTGACGGGTGCTTACGTCAATCGGCTGGGTGGGTATGAAAGCAAGGGAGGACATCGTGTGTCGTTCATCGCTCGCTGGCCGGGACGCATCGAGTCGGCAACGAGCAACGACACGCTGATCGCGCATCTCGACATGGCGGCGACTTTTGCCGCGCTAACCGGCGTAACGCTGTCGAGGGACGCAGCGGCCGACAGCTTCAACGTGCTGGCGGCGTTGCTCGGCGAGAAGATCACATCGCTGCCGAGACCGCAGTTCGTCGCTCACACTGGTGGCACTCAAGGCCCGTTCGCGATTCGGCAAGGGGATTGGAAATTCATCCAACCCGGCGGAGCAGGTCGCCAAGCGGAGCAATCCAAGAAGGATCCGAAGGCGGCTCAGGCTGGTCAGCTTTTTAACTTGAAAGACGATCTCGCCGAGCAGACGAACCTCGTCGCGACGCATCCAGAGAAGGCTGCCGAATTGCAAGCGTTGATGAAGCGACTCCGTGGACAAGGCCGCAGCCGGCCGTGAATTTGGTTTTGAAAACAAGCGATTGTCTCTCTGTGCCTCTGTGGTGCAAATGCAGTTCACCACAGAGACACAGAGAGCACAGAGGGAGAGTCCAATGTTGCGTTGGATTTGCTTTTGGGTAGTTCTTTGTTTGGTAGTGGCTCCAGCGTTGGCCGCTCCGCCGAACGTTGTGTTGATCGTGTCGGACGACCAAGCCTGGACCGATTACGGCTTCATGGGGCATCCGCACATTCAAACGCCGCGACTGGATCGGCTGGCTCGCGAGAGCCTTGTCTTTCGACGCGGGTACGTGACCTCGTCGCTGTGTTGTCCGAGTTTGGCGAGCCTGATCACCGGCAAGTATCCGCATCAGCACAAGATCACCAGCAATGATCCGCCGGGCGGCCAGAAGGACAAAGACTCGTTCGCCGCCGGCCGCGAGACGATGAGCCGTTTCATGGACGCGCAGCCGACGATGCCTCGGCTGCTGACTCAGGCGGGATATCTCACGCTGCAGACCGGCAAATGGTGGCAGGGAGATTTCACCCGTGGTGGTTTCACGCACGGAATGACGAAAGGTCAGCGGCACGGCGACGAGGGACTCGATATCGGTCGCAAGACCATGCAGCCGATTTACGACTTCGTCACAGAAGCTCGCCAGAAAGAGAAGCCGTTCTTCGTCTGGTACGCCCCGATGCTGCCACACTCACCGCACAATCCGCCGGAGCGTTTGTTCGAGAAATACAAACCGTTGACCAAGTCGGAACACGTCGCCCGCTACTGGGCGATGTGCGAGTTCTTCGATGAAACTTGCGGCCAACTGCTCGACCATCTCGCCGAGCAAAAGCTCGCCGAGAACACGATCGTGATCTACGTCACCGACAACGGCTGGATTCAGAGCGTCGATAAGCCGCAGTACGCGCCGAAGTCGAAGCAATCGCAGTATGACGGCGGCCTGCGCACGCCGATCATGGTTCGTTGGCCGAGTAAGGTCGCACCGAAAACGATCGACACGCCGATTAGCTCGCTTGACATCCTGCCGACGGTGCTCGATGCCATCGGCCTCAAGCGACCAGCCGATTTGCCGGGACTCAATCTGCTCGATGAAGTCGCCGTCTCCAAACGGCACACCGTGTTCGGCGAATGCTTCACGCACGACTCGCACGACTTACAGAACCCGGCTGCGAGCCTCCGCTGGCGCTGGCTCGTCCGAGGCAATTGGAAGTTGATCGTGCCGGCCGTTCAGAATGAGCCTGACGGCCAAGTGGAGTTGTACGATCTCCAGTCCGATCCTCGGGAAGCCAAAAACCTCGTGGAGTCTCAGCCGGAGCGAGTTGCGATGTTGCGTCAATCACTCGACGAATGGTGGCGCGGCGAATCTCATCCCTGAGTAATCGACAAAGGTCGGCGTGTGTAGTTCAGCTTCGCTCTGTCTCAAGTGAAGGCGAAGTGCCCTGAGTCACTGAATCGGTCCTGCTCAATTGGGGACGCATCCCATGCCAGACCACCAAGAATGCTGGCACCAGAATCGGGCGGATGACGAAGGTGTCCAACAGCACTCCGAACGAAAGTGCGAAGCCAAGCTGTTTCATGCTGATCAGTGAGCCGAACATCAAAGCGGAAAACGTGCCGGCCATGATGACACCGCAGCTCGAGATGATGCCGCCCGTCCGCGACAACGCGACGACTATGCCTTGGATCGGTCCGTGATGAACTTGTTCCTCGGTCACTCGCGACATCAGAAAGATGTTGTAGTCCTCGCCGACCGCCACCAGGATCGTGAAGAGCAGCATGGGGAGCTTCCAGTCCAAACCCGGAAAGCCGGCTGGATCGAGTGCCCAGAAGACAAATAGCGTCGTGCCGTAGGTCGTTGCGTAGCCCAATAACATGCTCAGCACGAGGAACAAGCACACGAACGGTTGCCGGAGCAACATCACCAAAATTAAGTAAATCGTCAGACACACTAGTGCGTTGATACGTACCTGATCGCCGGTTCGCACCATCTTCAAATCTCGGATGCTGGGGGTCGATCCAAGAAAGAAGAGCGTCGCATCCGCGGGCAGTGATTTCGCGAATTCGGTTCGCAGTTGAGGCTCGATGCGATCCAGATGCGCAATGCTGTCGCGAGCGAAAGGATCGTGCTTGAACACCAAATCCAGACGAGTGACGTGGCTGGCGAGCGGCTCGGCTTGGCTCACATAGAGATCGTGCGATCGCTTTCGCAATACGCTCTTGCGTGAGATGGTCTGGAGGCGAGACAGGCCGTCGAAGGCACGATCGGCTGCTTCAGTAATTCCCAATGGATTCATGGCACTGCGAACGTCCGCCAGTTGCAGATCGTCCTGATGTTCCTTGAGCCAGTCGGATAACCCGGAAATGGTGTCCATCGCATCTGATGAGGAGAAGTCCGTTTGCTCACTTTTAATCAGAACTGTGAGTGGCCCCGTGGCACCGCCCGGGAAATGAGCTTGCAAGTCCCGAGTCCCGCGGACGCTGGGCGCGTCGTTTGGGAGATTGCTCAAAAAACCGTAACTCACATTCTGGTGATAAAGCGCGGTCACACAACAAGGGGGAGCCATCAGCCCGACGCAAAGTGTCAGCGTCAACCAGGGATGTTTGGCGATTCGCTGGCCGACCCAATCCCAGCCAGAGTGATGTTGCGGAGGCACCTCTGCCGCAATGGCCGGCTGGGTTGTCGAGGCTTTGTTGGAAAGTTTTCCCGGCCAGAATGCCCAGCGTCCTGCTAATCGCAACAGAACCGAACTCAGTGTCAGAACTGCGGCCAAGACAACGATCAGACTGAACGAGATGGCGACGCCGGCTTCACGAAACTTGCCGAACTCGGCGAAGACCATCATCCCAATGCCGCCGATGACGGTCCCCGCGCTGGCGACAAGGGCCGCTCCCACTTTGCCGAGCGATGTCGTGATGGCCTCATCGTAGGTCGCTCCGGCCTCGATCTCCTCGCGATAACGAGCGGTCAGAAACAGGCAATAGTCCACTCCCGCGCCATACAGGATCACCGTGACGTAGGTCTGCACTCCGTCAAAGATGCCGACGATCCCATGCTCGGCGAGAATCGACAGCAGCTTCAGCGACAGCTTCACTGCCAGGTAAACAGTTGCTAGCGGGATCAGGGCAGGCAGCGGAGCGCGATAGATGCCGACCAGCAACACGATGACCAACAAAAGCGTCACGATCTCCACAACATTCGCGCTTTGAATGCGAGCCGCAGAGAGATCGCGGCCCATCGTCGCACTGCCGCTCAGCGAGACTTGTAGGCCCTCAGGCATTGCGGACGATTGCTGAAGCTCCGCAAGCAGCGCTTCAATGGTCTTCACCGGAGTTTGATTCCGTAGATCGAAGAAGTCGGTCGCAAGTTCCACGACGACCAAGACGGCCTGGCCATCGCTACTGACGAGCAATGGTCCGACCAGTTCGTCAGACGGCGAACGGACTCGCGAAATCCGCAAATCCTCTTGTTCGGCCAAGTCGCGGAGCCGAGCAGCCAGCGTGTCACTCACAAATGTCAGATCGGATTCCGATAGTTTCGAGTCACTCGCTTCGCGACGGACCACTAGCACGATGGTGCTTCGAGTGACGTCTTTCGGGAAGGCTTGGTTGGAGACCATCTGAGCCTGGCGGCTGCTCGTGTAGTCCGGCAGAAAATCAAATTCACCTTGAGCGGCCACCGAAGCCCAGTCGGGAGCGGATCGCCAGACCGACACGAGGAGAACGAGCCAAGCCACGACAAGCCAGCTTCCATGTCGAGAGATCAGCTGGCCAATTCTTTGAAACATGTTCCCCCTCCGAGGATTCAAGCCTGAGATGGTCACCACTTGCTTGCGCAGTACGCGCACGTGACGCAGCATAGGAGGTGCCAATCGGTTCTAGCAGTGTCGTGCGACGAGAATTCGTCGATGTCGGCTTGCAGCGCTGTTGGGCGAACGGAAGGCTTTGTACCATCCGCACTTTACGTTGGGCCGGACGAGGTCTCGCGATTTCAGATCGCTCGTCGCGCTGGTTCCGATTTCCGTTTGAAGATTCAAGAGGAGCGTGCAACATGGTGACGGTTGGTATGAATTATCATGTGATTGAAGGGAAGCAGCAGGACTTCGAGACCAAATTCGCGGCGGTGCTCGGCGCATTGCGTGCGGCTGCCGGACACACCAATTCGACGTTGTGGAAAGATGTCAGCGACGGAGCGTCATACCTCATCACTAGCGAGTGGTCCGACGAGGAAGCCTTCAAAAGCTTCATTCAAAGCCAAGCGTTCCGCGATGTGACGACATGGGGCAAAGAACAAATCCTCTCCGGCCGCCCGATGCACAAGGTTTACAAGCACTAACGAGTGCTTCGCCTCAGACCATCAGCCGGAACGCGCGAGCTTCCGGTTCTCGACAAAATTCAAAACCGGACGCTCGCGCGTTCCGGCTGATCGCAGAGGGCTCATCATGCGATTTGTATTGCTGATTGGTTTGTCGTTTTTGGGGGCAGTTGCCGCAGCGGATGAGCCAGCTCGTCCAAATGTCGTGGTCATCCTCGCCGATGACCTCGGCTTCTCGGACCTTGGATGTTACGGCGGCGAGATCGAGACACCGGTGCTCGACGGCCTGGCGAAGAATGGGCTGCGGTTCACGCAGTTCTACAACACGGCTCGCTGTTGGCCGTCGCGAGCGGCGTTGCTCACCGGCTACTACGCACAGCAAGTGCGACGCGACGCGCCGCTGAACGGACTGAAGTCGGGAAGCGTCGGGACTCGGCCGGCGTGGGCGCGGTTGCTGCCGGACATGCTTAAGCCGCTGGGCTATCGGTCATATCACTCCGGCAAGTGGCATGTGGATGGGGCACGTTTGGCCGGCGGCTTCGATCGCTCGTACAGCTTGGAAGATCACAACAGTTTCTTCGCTCCGCAAAATCATTTTGAAGATGACAAAAAGTTGCCGCCGGTCGATCCGGCACATCCGAGCTACGTCACGACGATGATCGCCGATCACGCGATCAAGTGCCTGAAGGATCATGCCGAGCAACACACGGCTCGACCGTTCTTTTCATACGTCGCGTTCACGTCGCCGCATTTTCCGCTGCACGCACTGGCCGAAGACATCGCGAAGTATCGCGACAAGTACCGCGGCGGCTGGACTGCCGCGCGAGACGCTCGGTGGCAACGACAGAAGTCGATGGGTTTACTGACCTGCGGCTTGTCCGCGCCGGAACGAGAAGTTGGCCCGCCGTATCACTTCCCCGATGCGTTGGGAAAGCTCGGCCCCGGCGAAATCAACCGCCCGCTGCCGTGGGACGAACTGACCTCCGAGCAGCGCGACTTCCAAGCCGCGAAGATGGCGGTTCACGCCGCGATGGTCGATCGCATGGATCGCGAGATCGGCCGGCTGGTCGAACAACTCCGTGCGATGCGTGCGTTCGACAACACGCTGATCTTTTTCTGCTCAGATAACGGAGCCAGCGCCGAACTGATGGTTCGCGGTAACGGCCACGATCGCTCGGCCCCGCCAGGATCGGACCCGACATATCTGTGTCTCGGCCCCGGCTGGTCGAACGCGGCGAACACTCCGTTCCGCCGCAACAAGACGTGGGTGCATGAAGGAGGCATCTCGACGCCGCTGATCGCGCATTGGCCGAAGGGGATCGCGCATCGCGGGGAATTGCGGAACGATCCGAGCCATTTGATCGACCTCGTCCCCACGATCCTCGAAGCGGTCGGTGGCAAGCGGATCGAAACCTGGGAAGGCCAACCAGTCCCGCCCGCTCCCGGCAAGAGTTTGGTTCCTGCTTTCGTTAAGGATCGCAGTGTTTCGCGCGAGTGTCTGTGGTGGCTGCACGAAAACAACAAGGCGATTCGCGTCGGCGATTGGAAACTCGTCGCGGCCGCGAATCAGCCGACCAGCGGTGCTGGGTCTTGGGAGTTGTACGATCTTGGCAAAGACCGAGCGGAATCGAACGATCTCGCCAACAAAATGCCAGAGAAAGTTCTGGAACTTGAACAACTCTGGAACACGACGGCGAACGAGTTTTGCGAATTGGCGACGCGCGATCTGCCGGCCGGCCAGAAGTCGACCGATGAGTCGCCGGCAGCGGAGAAGAAAGCCAAAGTCAAAAGGGAAACCGAATGAACAAGCTCATTTTCCTCTTCGCAGTCATGCTCTCGCCGGTGTTTGTGACCAACTCGACTCACGCCGCCGATTCGAAACGACCGAACATTCTTTTCGCGTTTGCCGACGACTGGGGCCGTTACGCCAGTATCTTCGCGACAGCGGACGGTCCCGGCTCAATCAACGACGTCATCAAGACGCCGAACATCGACCGGATCGCGCGCGAAGGAGTGCTCTTCCGCCGAGCATACGTCAACGCGCCGTCGTGTACTCCGTGCCGCAGTTCGTTGCTGTCGGGGCAGTACTTCTGGCGCACCGGCCGGGCGGCGATTCTGCAAGGGGCAGTGTGGGATCCGAAGATTCCTAGCTTCCCGTTGCTGCTTCACGACGCCGGTTATCACATCGGGCAGACTTACAAGGTTTGGAGTCCCGGCACGCCGAACGATGCTCCGTTTGGCGGCGAGAAGTTTGGTTACGAGAAAGCCGGCGGACGATTCAATAACTTTTCCGAGAACTGCACGCAGATGGTCAAGAAGGGTCCGCCCCTCGATGAGGCCAAGGCCGAACTCTATCGCGACGTGACCGGCAACTTCGAGGCGTTTCTGGCCGATCGAAAGAAAGACCAGCCGTTCTGCTATTGGTTCGGCCCGACCAACGTGCATCGCGCCTGGGAGCCCGGTTCGGGTAAAGCGCTGTGGGGGATTGACCCCGATTCACTGAAAGGCAAGTTGCCAAAGTTTCTTCCCGATGTTTCCGAAGTGCGCGAGGACATCGCCGACTACTTTGGCGAGATTCAAGCGTTCGATCATGCGATCGGCTTGCTGTTGAAGAAGCTGGAGGAGATCGGCGAACTCGATAATACGTTGGTCGCCGTCAGCGGCGATCACGGACCGCCGGGTTTCACGCACGGCAAGTGCAACTTGTATGACTTCGGCACGAACGTCACGCTGGCGATTCGCGGAGCCGGCACGGTCGGCGGCCGAGTCGTTGATGACTTCGTCGGTCTGCCCGACCTCGCACCGACATTTCTGGAAATCGCCGGTCTCAAACCGCCAGAGGTGATGACCGCCCGCAGTCTTGTGCCCGTGCTGACTTCCAAAAAGTCGGGCCAAGTCGATCCGCTGCGCAGCTTCGTACTGACCGGCCGCGAGCGGCATGTCGAGGATGCTCGTGATGGTTTCCTGCCGTACCCGCAGCGAGCGATCCGCACGAAAGATTACCTCTACATCATCAACTTCGAGCCGGACCGTTGGCCGATGGGTAACCCGTACAAGCTTGGCGAGAACGACGAACCGGACGTGGCGACGCTCGCGAACAACACTCGCGTCACGCTCTCCGACATGGACTCCAGCCCGACGAAAGCGTGGCTCATCAAGCTTCGCAATGATCCGCAAGGAAAGCCATTTTACGACCTTGCCTTCGCCAAACGCCCGCGCGAGCAATTGTTCGTGATCGCGGATGACCCGCACGAACTCCGGAACGTCGCCGCTGATCCGAAATACGAATCAGTTCGCGCGGAGCTCGACCGTCAACTTATGTCCGAATTAGTCCGTACCGAAGACCCACGCGTCACCGGCGACAAACTGTTCTTCGAGAAACCGCCGATGGCCGGCCCACTCGCCGAGCCGCGCGGCAAAAAAGGAAGTAAGAATTAGTATTCTCATCGTCATTTATCGGCCCATATCGCACCAACGAAAGTCACCATGAAGCCAGTCAACACGAATGTCCTACGGGATGCCATTCACAAAATTCGCGAACTCCAGGCTGACGTCGAGTTGTTTCCCAACGGTGACGTCAAGCAATTGAACTTCATCGGCACGTCCATCGATGACGACGTGCTGGCGACCGTTGCGTTGTTCTCTCAACTCCAGCGTTTGTATTTGGGTGCGACCCAAGTGACCGACGCGGGTATGAAGCACCTGGAGGGATTGAAGAATTTGGAATATCTCAGCCTGCATGGCACAGACATCACTGCGGGGTGCATGAAGCAACTGCGGGCGAAACTCCCGAATTGCCAGATCGGCCCGCGCGGAGATCAGTCAAGTCCGAGTCCGCCGGCACAGCCAACACGGATCGAGATTCCGGTCCCAATAACGCGAACACCTGTTGCCGCGCCAGCACCGGCGAAAGACCCACGCGATAGGTTTCAGCAAGAGGTGCTGCGCCGAGTTCAGGCGTTGGAACTCGAGATCGCATCGCTGCGCCGGTTCATCGAAAAATCCATCGACGTTTGAGCGAGCCAACCCATGACGACGAATCCGTGGCGATTTGTGCCTGACGAAATGGAATCCGGCGGCTGGTCGCTCCGTCTGTCCGGACTGTCGATTATGACTTGGCTGGCCTGTGTGTGCTCTTCGATGATCGCCGCCGAGCCGACGGTCGATTCAGCCAAGCGCATCGGCACCGATCCCAAGACAGGAATCGCTCAAGCGGTCGTTGTCCATTCGTCTGCGTTGCTGCACACGCGCCAGTTCCTGCCCGTCGATCAGTTTGGCGAGGTCGTAGGCCAGACCTTACCGGCTCAAGCGGACGCGGTTTGGAAGCAATTGAGTTCGGTGCTTCGTGATCAGGGTCTCACGCCGAATCGACTGGTGAAGTTGAGCGTCTGCGTCGCGAATGAAACGGTCGCCGGAGAGTTTCGACAATTCCTCGCTGAGCGATTGCAGGGGCAGCCCGCCGTGGCGGTGAGCGTCGTCCAATCGCGTCTGCCAAAGTCCGCAGCGTTGCTCAGCATCGATGCCGTGGCGATCGCCGATCCTCCCGCAGGAACTCGGCGAATTGGTCGAACGAGTCATTCGCCGCGGTCGTCGTCGGCGATCCTTCCCGCCGGCCCCAGGCTGTATGTTTCTGGCCAAGCCGAAAAAGGGGCCGATCTTGCAGAGGCGACTCGCAAGACGCTCGTCGGCTTGCAATCGACTCTGCGGCATTTGGGCAGCGACTTGGCGGACGTCGTTCAAGTCAAATGCTTCCTCACTCCCATGGCTGACGTCGACACGGCAGAAAAGGTGATTGCCGATTTCTTCGGCAAGGAAGTGCCGCCGTGTGTGTTCGTGGAGTGGCAGTCGTCGTTGCCGATCGAGATCGAGTTAGTGGCCGCTGCTCGCCCGCAAGCGACGCAGTCAGAGCCCCTCGAATTCATCACTCCGCCTGGAATGACCGCGTCGCCGGTCTTCTGCCGAGTCGTGCGGGTCAACGATCCGCGCACGATCTTCGTTTCCGGTTTGTACTCGCGCGAGGCGGGGGACGGAGCGGTTCAGGTCAGCGACGTGTTCGCTCAGCTTCAGGACATCCTTAAAGCCAGCGGCAGCGACCTGCGGCATCTGGCCAAGGCGACGTACTACGTCAGCGACAACGACGCCGGCGCGAAGCTCAACGAACTGCGGCCGAAGTTCTACGATCCGCAACGCCCGCCCGCCGCGTCGAAGGCTCAGGTTTTCGGCGTCGGAGTTGCCGGCAAATCGCTGACGCTCGACATGATCGCTGTGCCGGCGAAGTAACGTAGCCATCACGCTCCGCGTGATGAGCCGAACGCGGTTGACGGTCTGCTGGCATTTCGCGCCGAGAGCCCGTTCGGCTCGTTACTCGGAGCGATGACGGCGACGTTGATGGCCAATCAATCAAGGATTCTGGCTTGTCGAATCAGCGTCGGCTGATGAAACTGATCCTCCACTGAGCAATCAGCCGATTCTCGAATCAGCCCCTGTCACCCGGTGATCCCGTGGAGACCGATGTGATGAACCTGCGACATCCGATTGTTTCGCGACGCACCGCCGTGCAAGCGGGAGCTGTCGGGTTGCTCGGCTTGGGGATGAATCATCTTGCCGAGCTGAAGACCGCGAAAGCCGGCAGCGTGACGCCGAACGGCAAGGCGAAGTCCTGCATCTATATCTTTCTCTCCGGTGGGCTGTCGCAGCATGACAGTTTCGATTTGAAGCCGGACGCTCCGGCCGAGGTGCGGGGCGAGTTCAATCCGATTGCGACGAAGAGTCCCGGCCTCGACATCTGCGAACACCTGCCGGAGCTGGCGAAGCAGAGCGATCGTTGGGCAGTCGTTCGCTCGCTGACGCATCCGACCAATGAGCACACGCTCGGGCATTACTTCATGCTGACGGGACGCAGCGTCGCGTCGCCGGGATTCGTCGGTGATCGAAAGGCTCGGCCGAGCGATTGGCCGAGTATCGCGTCGATCGTCGGCGATCGAGTGCCGGCGCGAAACAACAATCTTCCGCCGGCGATCGTGTTGCCGGAGCGGCTTGTGCATTGGTCCGGCGGAGTGATTCCCGGAGCTTACGGCGGGCTGATGGGCCGCCATCGCGATCCTTTTTTCATTGAGGCTTCGCCGTACGGCAATCCATTCTGGCGCGGAGCATATCCCGAATTCACGTTTGCCAACGAAACCAAGAAGGCACCGAAGGAACCCGACGCGCGAGTCTTTCAAGCTCCGAACATCGCTCTGTCGCCCGACCTGAACCTGAACCGAGTCAACAGCCGCGTCGATCTGTTGCGCGAACTCGATCTGCAACGCAGTGAGCTGGAACGATCCGCCGCCGGGCAGAGCTACGACGATCATCGTCAGTCGGCGATCTCGCTACTGGCATCACGCGATGTGCGACGCGCGTTCGACGTCACGAATGCGGACGAGGCCACTCAGATCCGATATGGCCGCAACAGCTTTGGCTGGTCGCTGCTGATGGCATTTCGGCTGGTTGAGTCCGGCGTCAATCTCGTGCAGGTGAATCTCGGCAGCAATGAGACATGGGACAATCACGGCGACATCTTCCATCGTCTGAAGAACAAACTCTTCCCGCCGACCGATCGCGCGTTGTGTGCATTGCTCGACGATCTGCAATCGAGTGGTCTTCTCGACAGTACGCTGGTCGTCATGGCTGGCGAGTTCGGCCGCACTCCGAAGTTGTCGCTGCTGAACGAGTCATACCCGCAACCCGGCCGCGATCACTGGGGAGCGGTGCAAAGCGTTTTCTTCGCCGGCGGCGGAGTCCGTGGCGGCACGGTGATCGGCTCATCGGACAAGATTGCCGCGTATCCTGCCAGCAATCCGCAGAAGCCAGAGGGCATGGCCGCGACGATTTATCACGCCCTTGGCATTCCCGACACCGCCGCGTGGCACGACGAACTCAATCGCCCGCATCACATTTACCACGGCCAGCCGATCGCGGGGTTGGTCTGAAATCGTTCCTCGGAATCAGGTGAAACGATGCCTCAACAATCAAGCGGCAGAAGTTCTCTGGTGGATGCTCGCTGCGAAGGCACTTTCGGCCGACGTGCGTTCGTGCGGAGCGGTGTCGCCGGCCTCGCAGGATTGAGTTTGTCGGACTTGCTGCGAGTCGAAGCTCAAGCGGGATCGAGTGCCTCCAGCCCGAAGTCGATCATCGTGCTCTGGCTGTGGGGCGGCGCGAGTCACATGGAGACGTTCGATCTCAAGCCGGATGCACCGTCCGAATATCGCGGCGAGTTTCAGCCAATCGCGACCAACGTACCGGGGATCGAGATCAGCGAGCATTTGCCGTTGCTCGCCGGTCAAGCGGATAAGTTCTCGCTGATTCGCTCGCTGCATCACGACATGCCGGGGCATGTCAGCGCCACGCATCGGCTGTTGACTGGCTATCCCGGTGAGATCGCCGAGACGACGCTCAAGCCCCGCTACCCATTCGTTTGGTCGGTCGCGAACAAGATGCTCGGTCCACGTCGACTGGGACTTCCGGCCTACGTCGGCCTGCCGAGCATTCGTTACGACGGCTCGGCGCATCTCGGTTCGCGATTCGATGCGATGATGATCGGCGGTGATCCGAACTCGCCAAACTTTCAGCCTCCGTCGTTGGCCGTTTCAACGGCGGATCGTTCGAGACTGACCGAGCGGTCGGGACTGATTCAGCAGTTCGATGCCTTCCGCCGCTCGGCCGATACGTCGGGCATGATGAGTTCCCTCGACGCCTTTCAGCAGCAGGCCCTCGACATTCTGACGAGCGACGCCGCTCGCCGAGCGTTCGACATTCACAGTGAAGACCCGAAGGTCCGCGACCGCTACGGCCGTCACGAGATCGGTCAGCGCTGCCTGCTGGCTCGGCGATTGGTTGAGGCGGGGACGCGCGTGGTTTCGATCGACTTCCCCTGTGTCCCCGGCCAGAAAGCATTTAGCTGGGATGATCACGCCAGCGTCTGGAACATCTTCGAGCAAATGCGCATCCGCTTGCCGGTGCTCGACCAAGTCGTGTCGGCGTTGATCGAAGATCTGCACGCTCGTGGTCTGCACGACACGCTGGTCTTGGTCACTGGCGAGATGTCGCACACGCCGAAGATCGGTGTCGTCAACGGTAGTCCCGGACGCGAGCACTGGTCACAGGCGATGTCGCTGCTGCTCGCCGGTGGCGGATTGAAGATGGGCCAAGTCGTGGGCGAAACGAACTCGAAGGGTGAAGAGCCCAAGCGCCGTCCGGTCACCCCCGGAGATTTCCTCGCGACGCTGTATCAGAACTTCGGCATCCCGCTCGACACGCAGTTCACCGACCAATCCGGCCGCCCCATTCCGTTGCTGCCGGACGGACAGCCGATTGACGAGCTGCTGTAGGATGGGCACTCTTGCCCGTCCCTCTTCCGTCATCAACCGGACGGGCAAGAGTGCCCATCCTCCACGATCAAGGAGACGCTATGCGAGTCCGTGCTTTGGTCATCGCATTCTTCGTTACCTTCTGTTGCCAAGTTGTGATCGCTGCCGAGCCAACCTCCGTCGATGTCTTCGTCGCGGGCCAGGATGGTTACTTTGCGTATCGCATTCCGGCACTGCTCACGACGAAGCCCGGCACGCTGCTCGCCTTTTGCGAAGGGCGCAAGACATCGCTCAGCGATGACGGCGACAACGACCTCGTGTTGCGTCGTAGTACCGACAACGGCCAGACGTGGCAGAAGCTGCAACTCGTTCACGAAGAGGGTGGCGATGCCGTTATCACGGTTGGCAATCCTTGCCCTGTGATTGATCCGGCCACCGGGCGGATCTTCCTGTCGATGAATCGCAAGAACGGCCGAGTCCTTCTAACTCACAGCGATGACGACGGCGTCACTTGGTCCAAAGTCCGCGACATTACGGACTCGGCGTCGAAACCCGGCTGGGGCTGGTACGCGATGGGGCCGGGCATCGGCATCGCGCTGGAACGCGGCCCGCATCGCGGGAGACTCATCCTGCCAGCGAATCATCGCGAGACGCCCGACCGCAGCGGCCCCAGCGCATCACACATCGTCTACAGCGACGATCACGGCGAGACTTGGAAGCTCGGCGGCAACGTCGGCCTGCACACCAACGAATGCCAACTCGTCGAGACGGTCGCCGGTGACGGTTCCGAGTTGCTCATCAACATGCGCAACCATTGGGCGCGATCCGGCAAGCGCCCCGAACTCGCCGGCCGCCGCTTGATCAGCCGTAGCCGCGATGATGGACTGACTTGGACGGAACCGACTCGCGACGAAGCTCTCATCGAGCCGACGTGTCAGGCGAGCTTGATTCGGTACTCATGGCCGACCGACTCGCAGCGCAGCACGCTGTTGTTCGCGAATCCAGACAACACCTCGAAGCGAGAACGCATGACCGTCCGCGTCAGCCACGACGAGGGCCGCACTTGGCCCACCAGCAAACTGATCGACCCCGGCCCATCAGGCTATTGCTGCCTCACCCGCCTGAAAGACGGCCGGATCGGCCTGCTTTACGAACGGGAGAACTACAAGCGTCTGACACTCGTGACGTTCACATTGGATTGGCTCATAATGAAATGATTGCGATCCTTGTGGCCAGAAGGGACTTCCCATGCTGAATCGTTTCATTCCCAACGTGACGCCTTGCGGCAAAACCCGGCGGGAGTTTTTGTGGGAGGTTGGGGGCGGGTTTGCTGGACTCGGATTGATTGATCTCTTGTCGCGGGATGGGTTCTTTGCAAAGGAGGCCCTCGCGAATGAGTTGGCTGGTGGCGAGGCGGGGATGCATCCGCTGGCTCCGAAGGCTCCGCATTTTGGTGGGGCGAAGCATTGTATCTCTCTGTTTATGAATGGCGCGCCTTCGCAAGTCGACACGTTTGATCCGAAGCCGATGTTGGAAAAATTTCATGGGACGGCGTACTCCGGGAAGGCGAAGGTGGGGTCGAACGGTCGGCCGATTGGGTATTTGATGAAGTCGCCGTTTCCGTTCCGGTCGCATGGCGAGAGTGGGTTGCTGATCAGCAGTCTGTTTCCGCATACGGCTCGGCATGCGGATGACATTTGCGTGATTCGGTCGATGCACGCGGACACGGCGGCGCATGCGTCGGGGTGCTTGCAGATGAATACCGGCAGCGTGCTCATCGGCAAGCCCAGCTTGGGAGCGTGGCTGAGCTATGGCCTGGGGACCGAGAACGCGAACCTGCCGAGCTTCGTGGTGATGACCGATCCGCGCGGCGGGCCGATCGGCAGTGCGTCGAATTGGACGGGCGGGTTCATGCCGGCGGCGTATCAGGGGACGCTGTTTCGCAGTCAGGGGTCGCCGCTGTTGGACCTCGCGACGCCGGCGGGAGTTTCCGATCGGACGCAACGCAAGTCGCTCGATCTGCTCGGCGAACTGAATCGCGAGCACCTCGCGATGCGGCCGCGTGAATCGGAGTTGGTCGCGCGCATCCTCTCCTACGAGCTGGCGTATCAGATGCAAACGACGGCGGCGGACGTCGTCGATCTCTCGCAAGAGACTCGGCAGACGCAGGAGATGTACGGGCTGGACGACGCTCGCACGGCGGACTTCGGCCGCAAGTGCCTGATCGCTCGGCGGCTGATCGAGCGAGGCGTCCGGTTCATCCAGTTGTACTCCGGCGGCGGGCACATCGAGGACACGTGGGACGGCCACAACAACTGCATCAGCAACCACACGATCCACGCGGGCGAGACCGATCAACCGATCGGAGCGTTGATGACCGACCTCAAGCAACGCGGCCTGTGGGACGAAACGCTACTCGTCTGGGGCGGCGAGTTCGGACGTACTCCGACCAGTGAGGGAGTCAACAAACCAGGCCGCGATCACGACTGGCACGGCTTTTCGATGTGGCTCGCCGGAGCCGGCACTCGCGGCGGCCAAGCCATCGGCTCGACGGATGAGCTGGGCTTCGCCGCCGTGGACGAACCGTGCCACGTCTCCGACCTGCACGCCACGATCTTGCACCTCATGGGCCTGGACCACGAACGTCTGACGTTCTTCTACAAGGGGCTTGAGGAACGCATCACCGGCACGCGCGGCAACGTCGTGACGAAGGCGATCGCGTGATGGGAAGATGGAGATGCACTCATGCCCGTTCGAAGATGGGTCAACGTGGCCGTTGCGCTTGGATGCGTTGTCGTGCTCATGACACTGATCGTTTGCGGAATCCAACGTCTGCGAGAAGATGCCCGAGGCTCTGAGTGCCGCAATAAACTCAAGCAGTTTGCGATCGCATTAGCGAATTATCATGACGCGAATCTCGCTCTACCGCCCGCGTACTGGAGTTCGTCCGGCTGGGGTTGGGGCGGACTTCTACAGCCCTACTTGGAAGGGAGTCGGCTTTACAAGGATATGGGTGTCGGAGGACGCCTTGGTGATTGGCAACATGACTCCATTCGCGCAGACGCAGTTCGGATCGTGCGTTGGAATGACCTCTGTCCGTCAGACGAACTTTTGGTTGAACATCTCCCATCTTCAGGAAGATATCATCGGAGCGTTCATCCTAAGACGGCGATTCGCACTTCACCGAACGGGCCACGTTTACCGATTGGACCTTCAAACTACATCGCCATCTTTGGCGATCTTGAGTTGACGTGTGTGACGCCAGGAACGGGACTGCTTTGGCCAAACAGCAGCGTCTCATTGATAAGCGACGTTCCCGACGGTCTGTCGGCAACACTGATGCTCGGTGAGCGAGACGGTTCGATTCATCTCGCGGGGAACTGGGCGGGGACGTCGTATGACGAGAACGATCCTGACGCCTGTCTCGATCCGCAGTTCGTGGTCGATGCCTTGGTGGGCTCTCGGCCGATCAACGGCCGCGACGAGCGTTGCTTCAGCAGCCGGCATCCCGGCGGTGCTCACTTCTTGATGGCTGACGGAGTCGTGAAATTCATCAGTGAGAAATGCTCGACAACGATCTTACGTCGTCTCGCAAACCGATCGGATGGGACCACAGTTAGCGAAGCGGAGATTCCGAAAGTTGACTGACGTCGGAGAGACACGCATCGCTTCAGATTTGCCACGTTCATGACCCGTCTTGAAGGGGGCGAAAGCTCCGTGATTGCCGTTTTCCTCAAAGTGCAATCGCCTCGCGATACCAGTCCATAAAACTTGACGCTTTGGTAGGCGCATCCTAGCTTCGCCACGCCTTTGATGTCATCTCTGGTCTCTCCTCTTTCACATCTGGCTTAGTGGAGTTGCCTCATGAAACTCGGCTGGAAATCGGGTGTCTTCAAGGTTTGGGATTGTGTAGGTCGTCGCGAGCGGCGAGTTGCTTCGAGGAGACGATGGCAACCGCATCGACAGACTGTGGAAATCCTCGAAGCCAGAGCGTTATTGGCGACGACTTATCAGGCGGTGGCTTCGGGAAGCATTAAGGATCTCGCGAGAGACGGGACGCCAGACTCGATCGAGACGGTACATACCGGTTTGGTGAATCGCTCGGCTTCGGCGGAAAATCGGGCCATTGCTGAGTTCAGCATCGGCGGCGAAGCGGTGAACTTGGCAGTGTTGGACTTCACGGTCGGCGTGTTGAACGCTGCTGGAAATCAGACGCGGCAGTTCGACGTCTACATCTACGGAGGCGACGGGCAGCTTTCGCTGGGTGACTTCAATGCCAGTGGCTCATTAGTCGGAATGGCGACGCTGGAGGTTCCACTCGGTTACGACAACTACCGACTGGATGTGACGTCGGCGGTACAGCAGGTCGTGGGGAGCGGGAACTCGAAGGTCGGTGTGAGACTGGCCTCGCACGACGACACGTTTCCCGGCGTGTTGAGTAATCCGACGCTGACGATCAATGGTGTGGCGACGTGGCGTGGTTTGCGCGGATGGGAAACGACCAAGAGCGCGATTCTGGCGGACGGCTCCGATTCGTTCCGCCTGGAAGTGGATGCCGGCGGTGCCGTGAATTCGGTCGAGTTGGATGTGTTCGGCACCCGGCTCATCGCGCCGGGGACAGGTCGAATCACGCTCCGAGACGATGGTTTGGGCGGTGACCGTGTGGCTGGTGACTATGTCTTTACTAGCGACGAGTTCCGCTACAACACGGCTTATCCCATGAGCAGTTTTTATGGCGGGACGGCCACGAGTGTTGCCGGAATTGAATCGATCGCCATTGGGACGATCTATCTGACGGAATTGGACGGAACCGAAGTTCAAACTCGACATGTCCCGGAAGTCGGCATTGTCAGCCCAAGTCTTTCCGTCGCGGCGGCAACGCAACTCTCCTCCAAAGTTCAGGTCACTCCGCATTTGGTCAACATCAACTCCGCGATCTCCGAGTCGCAGTCCATGCTGCGACAGATGCAACAGTTGAGGATCAGCGAGCTAACGAATCAGGTTTACTCCGTTTTGCCCGATGAGTTTGACTTCCTGACGTTCCTTTCCAGCACATTGGGATCCTAAGCTTAGAATTCCACGTGGACAAGTTGTCGCG
>JADMIO010830181.1_pt1 | contig 45947 bp, 60 predicted proteins | sample 8958161 | NCBI WGS metagenome assembly JADMIO01 (sample SAMN16585339, study PRJNA669376) | soil metagenome | isolation source: Crop rotation soil | place: USA: Cullars Rotation, Alabama | collected 2011
GCGACAACTTGTCCACGTGGAATTCTAAGCTTAGGATCCCAATGTGCTGGAAAGGGGAGCCTGATTACGTCAAATGACGTTGCCCTTGTATCCACAGGCGTTGATTCTGAACTTTCAAGATGGGGTAGGTCTGTACAGTTTGATGATATTTTAGTTCAGTATCTGACGTTCAAGTCTATCATGCTTATGTCCAGGTTCAAAATCTTTGACTTTATTACGATGGATATTGAGGGCATGGAGCTCAATGTATTACCCCAGATGAATTTTGACAGGCTGGGAACAAAGATGGTTTGCGTGGAATGGAACGGTAAAAATGAAGCGAGATTCATTGAATTGATGCGCGGGTTCAAGCTCATTCACAAAAACCCCGAAAACTTAATTTTCGTTAGGTGAAATATAAGCAGGTATATAGTGACGAATGGGTCCAGCCGGTAATGAAAGGTTACCGGATGATGTGCTGCGACTGCGGACTTGTTCACATCGTGAATTTTAGGATCGTGTCAAAAAAGGGATTAGTCAGAGGGGCAAAGGTTCAGATGCAAGCGAGGCGCGATAACCGCCGGACAGCTATTTCAAGAAGAACCAAGAAGGCTAAAATCAAATCTCTATGTGGAAGCTAACCAACGAGCAGAAGGGGAAAAGAATCTATACCAACTCGGTTACCGGGACCCAGTGCACCACGACGATGGTTCACACAGACAACGAGGGTAACAACTGGTGGGGTTTTGACAATATCATGTTGTTACCCTACACCCGGCAGTTTGCGGCCTCCACAATCAGTGCACTTTATCAGCTTGGGCTAAGCAAGGAGGATCTGACAGGACATATATCCAAACTGAAGACACTTTTAAAGGCTAATGATCCTGAGAAGTATGAAAAGGCATATGCTGAAGTACTTGATTTTGAGAACAAGGCCATCAACGCGACAGACAGCCTGAAAAAAATGAGTTCCCTGGTCTGTGTCTATTACTTGCTCAACGACGAAAAAGTAGACGTCTTTGATAAGGTATTGCAGATTGAAAAAATGTCTATCCTTGAAAACGATCCAGAAGCACACTCTTTTTTTTTGAGATCTCTGATCGAAGTCACAAGCAATTACACGACACACTTAACAGCGCTTTCCCGAACTGTTTCTCCGAGCATCAACGTAGCATAAGTTCTTTTGAGAAAGAAATCCAGCGGGCAGCCGACGCCGAAAGGAACATGCTCCTGATGCAACGGGCAATCGTTGGTGGAGTGATTTCCGAGCGCGACAGGCTACTCAATTACACCGTCGGAGAATTCTATCAGGAGTTATCACTGTTCTTACAGGAGGTTGAATCCAGGAACAAAGAGATTGAAAAGCTCAATAAAAAATGATTATTTTTAGCCCGCTATTAAACGAGGGGTATTCAAATCTCACGAATGCCCACCGAAGAAATAAGGCGGACGATTTACCAACTCGATATTGACGAGGCCGGGTTTATTAAGGCTGTCGATTCAATGTCGGCATCTCTCAAAAAGCTCACAGAGGTACAGAATAGTGCTAATAACACCCTGAAAACAAATCAGGAGGCACTGAAAAAGTCTTCAGATTTTGTACAGCAGACAAAAAAAGACCTCGATTCGTACACAGGATCCAACGAACAGTACCGAAAACAACTGGAGAAAAGTTATGCTGATGCTGTTTCAGACCAAAAGGCACTAGGAGATTTAGTAAAATCAAACCAACAGGCCTACGAGAAAGCAACTCAGGCTGCGGAGAACTTCGCGCAGGCATCGCGTACAGCGTCCGGAGGAAATATCCCTGTTCCAGGAAACGTAGTTACGTCCGTCCCGGTAGTGAATCCAGTTGTGCCAGACATAAAACAAGCCTTCGACACCGCCACGGTAAATGACTTTAATAACGTCCTGAGTAACACCTCTGACGAGTTTGACCAGCTGCGATCAGCTATTGGACTTGCTGAGGAGAGAATGAGCCACCTTAACGAATCTGACGCAGAATTCCAGCAATTATCTCAAATCGTGGCGCAGGGTAAATCAGTCCTTGAGCAGTACGGTAATGCAACACAAAACGTTACCACTAAGCAAATATCACTCAGGCAAGAGATTCTCAACGGCAACGCTGCCCTGGCAAGGCTTGAGGAAACAGGCCAAGGTAATACCGAGCAGTACGCTGAGATGGAGAAGCACGTTGCACACCTGACTGAACTTTACCGCGAACAGCGTGAACGGGTTCGGGTGCTTTCATCCGAAACCAGGGCGCTTGATTTTGGTAAAGGCGCGATTGAATCTGCTATTTCAGGGTTTGAAGTTTACAACTCAATAGCAATCCTTGCCGGCGGTGCCTCCGAAGAATTACAGAAAAAAACCCTTCAGCTGTTCGCCGCCATGCAATTGCTCACTGGCCTTGAAAGGTTGGCTGAACAGGTCAAAAGAGGTGGCATCATTTCTACAAACCTGCAGTCTGCAGCGCAGGCGACTTATACGGCGGTAGTGGGTGCATCCACGGGGGCCTTAAAAGCCTTCAGGTTAGCGCTTCTTGGAACAGGGATCGGAGCCGCTGTCGTAGCTATTGGGTTTCTTGTAGAGCGATATAATGACTATATCGAAAAAGAAAAAGAGGCTGATGTTGCGACCAAAAACCTTGCGGATATTAATGCTAAAGCGGCAGAATCAGTGGGAAGGGTTCAGTCAAAAATTACTGAACTCACTGTTGAAATTGGAGAGGCTAAGAAAGGATTTTTGGATAAGAACGAGGTTCTCAAACAATACAATGAAAGTCTTGGAAAAACGCTCGGCGCAACTAATAGCCTCGATGAAGCCGAAAGAAAACTCATCGAACACGGCCCAGATCTTATTCAGCTGACCTTCTTAAAAGCGCAGGCACAGGCCGCCGGTGAATTGGCGGCTGAAGAAGCTAAAAAAAGTATCAAGGCGCAAACAGAAGGTTTAAATGACGTTCTGGACTTTGGTGACAAGGTAAAAGCAAACCTGAAAGGAATATTTTCCGGTTTCTTTGGTGGTCAGCAAGATCAGCTGCAAAATACAGTTGATGCGGCATCAAAGACGGCAGACAAGAATAGGGCGGATGAAGAAAAAAAGTCAAAAAGCCAGTTCGATAGGCTTACTCAATTACAGCAAAAGTTCTTAACCGATGCTATTGAGTTTGCAAAAACGCATAAGATAAATTTCTTTGAAACATCTACTGGCGGTAGTAGTAAGGGTACACCAGAAAATGTGTTTGAGCAGGAAAAGGCGAATTTGCTCGCAAAGCTCGCAGAGCTGCGTACATCCGAACAGAACAGTATTCAAAAGATAAACGATGAGTTTGCGGCTAAACTTCAGCAGGAGCAGACACGAATCGAAGGGCTTTTAAAAAGCAAAAAAGTAACTAAAGACCAAGAGAAGATTTTACTGGATATAGCGGTAGAGGTAAATAAAGAGGGCCTGGATAAAGCACTGTCCGACTTCAATAAAAAAGTCACAGATGCAAGGCAAAAGTTAACCGATCAGCTTCGTACACTTCAGGAAAAAGAAACGCTGGATGAACTGAATTTGATTCAGAATGATTTTGACCGTCGGGCCAAATTGATTGATTTTAACGAGCAAAAGGAACTCGCCGACGCCAAAGCGGCTACTGATGAAAGGTTGCGAAGCCTTGACCTAGACCGGGCGTTAATAGGTGAGCAGGCCTACCAGGAAGATAGGCAGCGCATCATTTCACTTGGCGAGCAACAGGTCAACAATATTGTCCGCAAAGCAGCACAGGAGCGGCAGAACCTTTCAGCCGATATCTTCCAAAAGTCTCTTGAGAATTACCAGAAAGCAATTATCGCAGGTGACCTGGTCCGCGATGAAGGGCTTGCCGACGAACTCAAAAAGCAAGCAGACAGGTTTTTAACGGGACAGGTATCTTTTGAGCACTTCCAGCGCAGCGTCACTGAAATTCAGCGGCGATATGAATCTCAACGTCGCGATGGCGAGATACAGGTATTGGAGGATGAGTTGACCGACATCAATCTCCATTTGGCGGCAATCAAGGACGCAAATTCAAAAGAATACACCGATACGGTCGAGACACAAAAAAGGATCAGGGACCAGATTGCGAAGCTAAAAGCAACAGATGCCCAAGCTGACGTTAAGGATCAAAACGACGAATCCACACAGAGGGCAGCGACAGTTCAAAGATATGCTGAGGCGGTTGGCAACCTTGCGGAATCCGTCATTAAGTTCTGGCAAACAGCCAATGAAGCCGAGCAAAGAGCCCTTGAGCGCTCTATCAATATCCAGCAAACGCGAGTTACAGAAGCGCAGCGAATCGCGGACAGGGGTAATGCGACCTATTTGAAGGCAGAAACAGACAGGCTGAAGGAACTTCAGGTCGCAAGAGAAAACGCGGCCCGCAAACAACTTGGTATTGATGCCGCTCTGCAGGGCTCACAGATCCTTGTGGCAATTACCGGGGCAATATCAAAAATCGCCACACCAGGGATCGGTGTCGCTGAGACAATCTCAGAGATAGCAATTATAGTCGGAGCTCTGGCCACAGGTTATGCACTGGTCAAATCACTTCGGGCAAATCAACCTCAGTTACGAGAAGGAACCACATACGTTGAGAGAGGCAGAAATCCATCAGGAGTTGACACAATACCTGCCTGGTTGAATGAGGGCGAAGCAGTTATCCCTCAGGGCAAGAACCGGGAATACAAGAAATCAGTCGAGGCCATCTATCACGGCCGCGTTCCGGCGGGTGTAATGAACGATTTTGTTGAGAACTACGTGAAAAAGGGCGTTGTGGTCAATCATGATATCAAACCGGTTGTTCAGGTGAACCATGAGCGTATCAGGCAGGCTAACGAAGCTCATATTTCCCATGACACAAGGATGGCTGAGGTATTACGCGAGCAGAATAATCTGTTAAGAGAAAACAACGAACTCCAGCGCCAGGCTATTCAAACATTTAAGAAAAGTGGAGTAAGTGTTCATTACGACGCCGAAGGTCTTGCCGTTGTGCAGCAGCAGCATATCGAACAGTCAAGAAGAAACAAGCGGTTATAAAAAAGCCTGCCGGAGCAGGCGAGCGTAATTCATGGCAACAATTAAAAATACGACATTTCCTGTCACATGAACAACGGTAGATTCCAGATTTTATTAAGGCGTCGGCAAATTCAGGCTGAGTACCCACCGGGATCGGGGCTTGTCGTAAATGTGGTAGTGAGCTGTGATCCGCTCACGGGTTTTGCACAATACCTGCCAGGGAATGTTGATAATACAACACCATTTGAGGGAATTACCCCTGTGGACACCTGGTATGATTTCTCAGGCCTTACAAAGGATTCCGGGGGTGTGAGTGCAATCGAACCTGACTTTAAACTTTCGTTCACCTGGGACAAAACAAATTCAGGTGATTCCAATAATTCCAGTGTGTCGCAGGATGGGTCTAACTACGACAAAGGAATAACCTCAGATTTCACGTTTTTTGATTCAGCCTACAGGTTTATTTACAACTGGCTGATTCTTACAGAATGCCAGATACTGAACTGTGTGGAGGTAAAAATAATTGACCTTATCGCCAGGTCATTGAATCCCGACCCCGCGGGAAATTATCGTCTTTTCGAGATCAAAAGTGATAACCTGGATTATGCCCCGGTTGATGAACCATGCCAATTTCATGTGAAACTCAGGGAGCAGGATAATAACTGGCACTGCATCCATAAGACAGTCATCTATGATAACTGGCAGAACTGGTTTAACGCAACCGGTACGAGTACGAAGGATCACCCCTGTTTTCTCACGTGTATTGAACCAAGGCCCCGATTGGTCCAATCCGCAAGGATGGCCCTGATGCTTTTCTATCACTCGTCCCTGGTGGTAACGGTGGTGGATTTTATCACTGGCCAGCTGGATTTGAAAGACGACGCCCGCCGTATCATGAACGCCAACAGGTTTGTAGATGCGCCACTCGTAAGAACATATATCGAAAACGTCGCTGGAAGGTGTGGTCTTTCAATGGACACAATCTTCGACCAAGGCAAAGAATGGCAAAACCTGTGTCTGTATTACCCGCAGGCGGGGGATATGTATGAAAACGATGACAATACCATTGCCTCGCCATCACTGGCTTACAACTACGGCAACCGATGGCTGATCACAATGGCTGACCTATTTGATAAGCTAAAGGTGGTTTTCGCGGCCGAGTGGTATGTGACCCCTTTGAATACGATTGTTTTCAAGTACACCAAAGACCTCATAAATCTTGACCCTATTTACGATTTTACCGCCTCTGGTGCGGCTCCAATTTATAACCTGAGGTACACATTCAACGGAGATAAAAAGCCAGCCTACGGGTCGTATGAGTATCAGGATGACGGCTCCGATCTTGCCTCTCAGGAAATCTCCACGCTGTATAATGACATCATCGATTATGACGGCCCCGCTTTTAACCCCATGCTGGAAGGAGAGAAAGTCAAAAACTTTGAATTCGCCTCTACAGGATTTGTTAGAGATGGGCGATCAAAGGATTACATGAAGCTGCTTATTAACGACGGTAAAATCGGGGCATTAACCCTTGTTGTTGCCGTGGCCGTGATTAACATTGCTTTAGCGGGTGGAGTATTGAGCGCCGGGGCTGCGGTGATTCTTGCTGCTTTCCTGGCTCTGTGGATAGGAGAGATACTTATTCGCACTACTGATCTCAAGAACGAGTTCGTTGACGGTCCCGATTATACCGGAGCGGTGAGACTAACGGCGGAGCAGACCCTTGTTCCCAGGCTTCTTTTGTGGGACGGCGTGAGCGAGCAGCGGGCAAAAGTTGTGCAAAGGGTCGGTCTTCCGATTCCCAATCCGTATTACAATCCGCTATTAACACCGTACAACGTCAAGAACAAAATCCAAACCGACAATCCCACTGGCATAGTCTTCAACTATCCTTTATACTTCGATGGCGACTTCTACGGGAATATGTATGACAAATACCACGACGTCATAGACAACCCGATGAAAAGCCTTGAAACACACCAGGAGGCAAATTGGGATATAGATCTCTGTGAAGATATGCTCAACCTTTTTGGAGTTTTCCAGAATCAGTATGCGGTCATAGGTAAGGTGATGAAGATCGAAGAAAGGGATAACTATGACGTTTTCGCAAGGATTGGAAATTTTTCAGTTGATTATGATTCGGGCCTCATACACGTAAAAGGTACGATTCTTAGACGCCGCGCCAATGTGGGCGTTGATGATCCTAATAACCCCGGCAATATTCCGGTTGTGGTACCCGAGGAAACTTCAGGTCCAATTGTCAACCCTGACGATCTGTGTTTGAAATGGATAAACAACGGCACTGATGCGGCCAATGTTGATTATAGAGATTGTAACGGAATGCATGTCATGGGTCAAATTATAAACCCTGGTGAGTCGTTCTGCGCCTTTGAGATTTACAGCTATGCCGGTGGAAATATTGTGTCTACTGATTTCTGCGCGGAATCTGGTACCTCTAGCACTTCGTCAAGCGAAAATTGCGTACCCAAATACTACAAAGCCAATCTTAGCCAATCTGATACAAGCGATCCAATAGCGACAGTTTACGAAAACACCATTGGAGATATTATTTGGACAAGAGATTCGACAGGATCATATTTTGGCACATTGGCCGGTGCATTTCCTGAAGGCCTTGTGTGGTGGCAGCTAAATAACCCGTTGGTTGAAGGAATGAGCATTGGTGCTGGCCTTTTGGAGGGGCGCATTAACAGGGTTGACGAAAATACGCTGTTACTGGTCACAAGGAATGTTAGCCCAGTAGACGATCTGGCAGATAATATCTTAAACAATTTCTCTCTCGAAATCTGGGTGTATTGCCCTGGCCCCGCACCCTGCACTGCGGTTGGTTTTGAATTTGATTCCATGCCAAACAGCGTCATCGAGCAGAACTATAATTTCGAAAACAACCTCACAGGCACCGCCCCGTTCACACAGGGGGCAACCACGAAACCAGATTGGTTGGATATTGTGATAGCGGACAATGGAGACGGAACGTTCCGGCTTGATTTTTCAACAAATAGGGAGTTGACCACTGACGACGAGGGAGATATTACCATATCGGTAGAAGTAATCAATTGCGCAGGCCCACAAACATTCGCAGCTACATTCAATTTGGGACACGTAGGATCACAACAACTCGGGTGGATTATTGACACAGGACTTGATACCCTTGTGTTTGAGCCGCGCTTTACCTTGTTGTCTTCCGGAGAACACGGATGGGTTAATTGGGGCGACGGATCTCCGTTTGAAGAATTTACGTTCAGCGGTACGGGAAGTCAACACGCGCCCGCTCACACGTACCCAAGCGCCGCAACGTGGAACCCGGTATTTTACTTTGATCACGATTGGATAACGGACGTTGATTTAACCGCAGCGTATGTGTCTAACGGATATAGAGTGGGTATTAGTTCTTTGGGTGGATCCGGTCTTTCACATATAATCGGCCTTCACCTTACGAACATAGAGGGAGACTTGAGGTCAGTTATAGACGGTTCCATTTTTTCGACTGTAGGCCTGATTGAGTTATATAACGACATAGGAACGACGCTAACATACTCTGGCACCACGTTCGTCTTAACTAATTTGCTTATTTGTGATATAGCGCTTGGCAACGCTCCCGTTGGATTCATAAACGATATACTTGTTGCCCTTGACGCGAACGGACACACAGGAGGAAGCGTGAGCGCACAGCAATCGCTATCTCCAGCGCCTCCATCTGGGGCCGGGGCAACGGCAAAGGCCAATTTAATTTCTAAGGGGTGGACAGTAAATACAGATTAAAATGAAAATGGTTTTAGGTTCAGGGACAATTGCAAACTACGATCAGTTTATTTATAACTGTACACTGAATCAATTTAACTATAAAGTCCCTGTTAACAGCCTTCAGGACGTTCAGTTGTACGCGGCGTTCGGGACGTCGGCTCCGGGAAGCCCAACTATCGAACTCATACATACCTGTGGTCCAGACGGTGGAACCATCGAAACTTTGACTACATCAGAATTTGTAACAGGACAAGACACAAATCAAAATTATTACGGCGTATTCAGGAATTTCAACGAAACAACCACGGCAACGTGCTTTGTACTTGCCGTTACCGCGGGCGGGCAGATTTACTTCTCTCAAGAATATTGTATAGTAGCACCTTGCGAAAGCATCACTTTTATTCAGGGATGTTACGGAAATCTTGACCCCCTTATTTCTTACGATAGGGAAGGAATATATTTCGGCCTTTCGCAAGGAGGCACAACAGGCGATGCGACTGTTTTTTATAAGCATTACGCCTACATGCGCAGGGTGGAATTAACAATCAACGCAGTCAAGAACACTTTCAAGAAAGGCAGAACAAGAAATTTCAGAGTAGAGTCTGAGGATATTTTACAGTTTTGGGGTGAGCCGATACCTGAGTGGTATTTAAAACACATCGACGCTATTTTCAAACGAGGGGAAATTTTTGTCGGTGATACAAAATACCTGGTAGAGGAAACCTCTTACGATAAACTTGACGAGTGTTTCAAAAACTGGAAACCTTCAGCCACGCTGGTTGAGTCATATTACCAATCCTTCTCTTGCGAAGCAGATCCCTGTGCGCCTCCGACTGAGTCCGGGGGGGGGAGCGGGGGAGGCCCAACTGTTTGTTGCGATCCCTCAGTTACAAATGCGACCGTATCAGTAGGTGACGGTGGCGAAAACGACATAGCTATCAATTTCACGCCTTGCACTCCAAGTCCAGCAAACGGGTATCAGGTTCTGTGGAAGGTGGCCGGGTCGAGCGGTGGGTTTACGGTGATTACGGGAGTCTCTGGAAGTCCTGCGACATTCACCGATTCTGGCAATCCTCCCGGCACAAACTATGAAGGATTTATCGCCTCAGATTGCGGTGATGGAATACTAGGCAATTATATCCCATGGTCAACGGGAGCGCCGAATAGCTATACTCTACGCCTGGCAAGCCCGTGTTCGGGAATTCTATCATCCTTTATCATTGAGGGCGGCTCGCCGGGTGACGTGGTAACGGTCAGGGCTAGTTTTGGCGGGGCCATGCAAAAGATAGGCGGAAACTTTGTGCGGGCTGATTTGACTGTTTCATCGCCTGACGGCGTATCAGATCCCATACAGTCATCGCCATGCTATCCCGATACAGGGATGCACGGCTTCACGATTACTGCCGATAGTGTGATCACAATGCCAGGAGCCACAGAGGTAGTCACAGTAAACGCGGTAGTGAACAACAGCAGTTCTTCCATAGCTAACCTTGCCTTAACGATTATCGATATCAACGGTAATTCTCAGAATATTTCGGCAGTTGGTTGCGCAGGAAATAGTTCAACGGGAGGCACTTGTTAGTATGAAAGAAAATGTCGTATTTTTAGTCCGACTTATCTTCTTCTCGCCTTAGAATAGGCTTACAATTCTGCAAATTCGCCAACGCGGTATGGCTTAATTACGGCACATTCTTTAATTTATTAATCTCTTTAAATTATGCCTGTACTTACTGCAGCCGCATGTACGCCTACAGTAGCATGTCCGATACCGTCATTTCCGTCAGCCACGGCAACGTGCGCCTGTGAAAGGTCACAAGGTGGTGTAAACGATGTTTATATCATTCCCTGCGATCAGGTATTGTCGGAAACAAACCTGAATGACGTCTCCTTCTGGCAGACACTTGTTGATGGCGCTTCCGGTGGCTCTGTTTTCCTTGGACGCCTTGGACGTGGGCTCGGGTCAATCGCAAAAAAGGCTACAAAGAGCCAACGGCTTGAATCATGCAAGGTCGAACAGGTGATTTCTGCAACATGGTCATTGAAATACGTTCTTACGTGTTTTGACAAAAGTGTTGATAGGGTCACAAATGCTCAGCTTACAGCCCTTATCAACAATTCAAGCAGCTTTTTGGCTGTTGCGCGGATGTGCGATGGGGATGACACCGTTCTTCCCATTGGCAAATTCATCGTTTCTGACTTTGATTGGTCTGTCCCTGACAATTTCGAGGATATACAAACGCTCACCATTGAACTTTCATGGTTTGAGCTCGGTATGCCCCGGACTTACACAGTAACCGGACTTTCGGCCGTCGTTCCGAAGAATTAATGAATAGGGCGGTTCGCCGCCCTTACTTTCTTTTATGGATGAAATCCAACTTGCGGCCCTTATAAAGCGTATTCAGGAAGAATTTAAAATGCCTAAGTGGCGTTTTGACTACGCGTCGCAGCTTGCCTACAATCTCCAGGTGCACACTAAAGGGCTGATGCTCGATAAGATAACAGGCCTGTATCCTCATGAACATCCCGAGAGCCGGGATCATTGCGTTAATTCCTACGAAGCCATTACGAAGGGTTCTATCTGGAAAGCAATAAACAACATTGTACGGATTTTCAACAACTCGTCATATAATATTCAAATCTCAGAAGCCACGCAGGAGCTGATTGAAACCTACCAAAAAAAGGAGGGGTCATTCTTTTCTGAGTTCCTTGAGGATTGGATAAAAAACGCTGTGGCTACCGATCCAAATGGAATATGTGTGGCATACCCTCCTGAATACTCTGGAGACCTGTACCGATATGTATGTTTCAAAGACCTTGTAATTGAGCCGACAGAAGATATGTTGATTTTCATTTCCGAGCAGGAAAGCACAAAAACGCTCGAATTTGAAAACGTAGCCCTCACTCGGGAAATGTTTTTTGACACATCATTTGAGGAGGATGGGCTTCCGAACAGGTTCAATTTCAGGCACGGCGTAGTGAGAACTTTCAATCGAAGACTTGAGGTTAGGTACACCAATAAGGTTTACCATGTTTTTACCCGTAACGAATTTATCAGGTTCTACAAAACAGATCCCGCACAAACGCAATGGGAATATGAGATATTCCCTTTCACTAAAGAACTTGAAACGCTTCCATATTTTCTCAACGGTGGCAATGAAATTGAGCATGGCATATACGAGAGCTTTGTCCAGGCTTTTGTGCCGTTCGGCAACCTATGTCTGGAGGCCCATAGAAACCAAAGAGCCTGTGAGCTGCTGTACTATTACCCGAGGATGAGCGAGGTCCAGACAGAATGCGACGAGTGTAACGGAACGGGGATGTGTGTGTATAACGATCACCAGGACAAATGCCATAAATGCAGGGGAAGTAAATACATTTCTATTCAGAGCCCGTACAAGGTTTACAAGAAAATACCCAATAACACCTTTGATGCCGGCGGAGAGATCCTAAAGACGGATTCGGTTCAGTTCTATTCTCCCGACACAGGCATTTTGAAGATCGTTCAGGACCAGTACAAGAATTATTTGGAGCAGGCCGAGGAGGCTGTTTTCGTTCAGCAACGACAAGATACAGGGAATACTCAGGCCGCTAAAAGCAAGGAGATTGACCGTGAGGAACTGTATTCTTGGCTCTCAAACATTGCTAAGACATTTTACTCAAACCTTCAGATGGTTTTGCAGTACATAGAGAACTATGCAAGTGCAAATCCAATAACCGTAACAGTTGAAAAACCTTACTCGTTTGCTATTCTTACCGAATCTGAAGCTTTTGACGCGCTAAACATTATGCTTTCAAGCACGGCCCCAGTTCCAATAAAGGCAAACCAGATCGACAGCTTCGTCAATAAGTTCATATCTGATTCATCACCAGTAAAAAGAGCGCTTGGGATACTAAAAAAATACGATCTGCTTTTATTTGAATCCGATGACACTCTGGCGAATTACCGTGGCATGGGCATACTTGATTCGCAAATGATACAAAAGCACGTACTCGCGTACCCGGCCTTGATTAAGCTCTACGAGATGGATAAGACCTTGTTTGACCAGAATGACGACAGGATCATTCAAAAACTCGACGCTGAGCTATTGAAATATCCACTCGGGCAAAGCTTAAAAACTGCATTGATTAATACACCGGTAAAACCTGAACCGCTTGCGGTAGCTGGATAATGGCAGACCCAGGAAAAAATATTGATGACAAAAAGCAAAAGGCCATCGACGACCTGAAGGCAAAAATTGACCAAATGGCCAGTGTTGCCTACGATATCGTCATGAAATCCATGGAGTCAAATATCGACTTCAAGAAAGGACAGGCGCAACTTGGTCCCGGGTTTGTAAAGCAATTGAACTCACTTACTTCCGAGGTGATGGATCTTTTACAGACGGAAGAAAAGTTCACAGGTCCAATAGGGTCGTTTGTCAAGAATTTGCAGCCAATTTCAGACGCGATATCTGAGTTTCAAAAGGAAATCAACGGTATAACGGTCCCGGATTACATCAGTGCGAAGAAACTCGTGGTTAATGAGATCGTTAACCAGATGCTGGATAATGGCCTCAACCAGGGATTTGTACAGCCGCTTAGGGATTTGATCTATCAAAACTTTACCAGTGGACTATCCCTGACGGAGGCTCGTGACCAAGTAAAGCAGTACATACAGGGGGGAAAAGACGACACGGGGAAGCTATCAAAATACGTTGAACAAACTGCTCAGCAGGCAGTCGATTCATATTCAGGGATAATCAATAAGAAACTGTTGGAACAGTTCAACTACGACGGTTTGCTGATGACAGGGTCTTTGATAGAAACGTCATCTCCCCAGTGCAGGTATGCAGTGGACGAACTTGACAGAAAAATCACCCCTGAAAACTGGCCGGCATTAAAAAAGAGGGCCGAAGGACACGGTTTAATTGAAGGGACCACATTTGAAAACCTTCCATTAAACCTCCTTCATTGGAACTGCCGGCATGGCTACTATCCGATCATTCTTAAAAAAGTCGCTTGATGCAGTGCTTGACAAAACTTGTAAACTTAAAAGAACTGTGCACGGATAATTCGTCTGGAGACGTACTTTTTTGGCTTGATGATGCTGAAGGAATCGATAGGTCAGCACTTGCTCAGCTGGCAAGCCCGTCAAACGGATCAGGCAAAGCCTTCGGGGAGAGCATCATTGACGCGGCTTCAAGATTCCTGATCACAGATATTGAAACAATCATCCCGAAGGGGTATTCTATAAAGTCTTCCCTCAACTCATTTTGCAATACCTGTACCTACACAAACATTTCCACCGCCAGCGCTAAAACAGGGGTGATCGTGAAGAATCTTTCCACATCCAGGAATGCTTATCTATCAATTGATTCTTTGAAAGTAATGCTGGCCTCAACAGGGGATTATAATATTGTGTTGGATGATGGGATAGGTCAGAAGATGATCCCTTACAGCTTTACCGCTGGAACGGAAGTGATCATTACAAACATAAATTTCAAGACGGCGGCAACGTCCGTAAAAATATATATAAATGAGCCTGGGGTTAGCGTCACGGCACTGAACTGCCCGACTACCAGGTCATGCGGATGCTCGGGAAGCCAGTTGAACCGAGACCTAAGCGTAAAAGGGCTACTGAGTAATTCTGAGTCCACTACCCAATATGCATTTATTCCGTGTGCGTCGGTGGTTTGTTCACTTGACAACCTTATCTGCCAAATTATCAACCAACAGCCTCGCCTGTTCGCTTTAGCGCTGTTTTACCGGAGCGTGGCGAAGTATTTCGCGGAGTTTCCGGTTACTCAGAGAAACAATCAGAACGCCTCTTTTGATAAGGAAGAAAAGGCAGCGCTGGCCGATAGGTACCTCGCGCTGTATTATGAAAGGCTGAATGGCTCTGGAAATGTGAAGGGAATCGCTGATAACATGGCTGCCGTATTAAATAACCTAAGAGATCCGTGCGTGGATTGCGCTAGGCTCTCAACAGTATCATGGGCCGCAGGATGAGTTTCGACATGACCATATTGACGGAGCGGGTTGAAAAGCTGAAAACCAATATCCAAAGCGGACGGTTTGGTGATGCCCTTATTGGTGCTTTGAATACCGGCAACGGTCTTATGCAGCAACGTATTTTTTCAGGTAATAAGGATGTCGAAGGAAACGATTTCGGGCCATATGTGGGAAAAAAGAAGCGTCAGTCAGACAGAGCGCAGCTAACTGCTTTGTTTAATGCAAAAGGCAACAAGGCTAAGGAGAAAATCAGAAACAAAGCCATCCAAGAATTGACAGCCTACGAACGAAAAAGAGTCAATGCCGGCCGCCAGGTGGCAAAAAAGGATCTGGAGTTTACCGGCGAACTCAGGCGGTCGATCCAAACACAAAAAAGTGATAAAACGGCCGTTCTTGAATTTTCCAATGACCATGCGGCCTTAGTGGCCAAAGGCCAGGAAAATCAGATTACGAATATCAGGAATGGGGGTAAGGGTTACGTGAAAGGTGCCGGAACGCAGATTTTCAATCTAAGCGAAAGTGAGCGCGCTGAAGTTGTCGATCAGGGTATTGAATTAATCAACAAAATTCTATCTGAGTGAAATACTCGGAAGTCATAGAATCCATTGCTTTAAATCTGGTGGGTAGGTTCAGCGAGGTTTACCACTCGGCTGATATTATAACGATTTCAGAAGGTGGTAAAACCGTAAAGTTCCCCGCAATCTCTAAGGATTCTGAATGGATAAATCTTTCTCCGAGCGATCAACAGGAAACGGTTTATATCCGTAGAGCCAGCGATGACGACGTAATTGATGAACTGAAATTAACGAGCTGCGGACACGAGTACAAGATGCGGTCACTTTTGCGGGTGGTGTATTTCAACGACAACTCTGATAACTCAAACGAATCGCTTTTCAAACTGATGCAGTCGGTTCTAACCCAAGGCATAAAACTGAAATCGATAGTACGCGACAAGTTCAAACTTCTCAAAGACGAAAGCTCAGGTGATTACAATTTCGGGCCCAAGGCTGCGTATTTCGCCATAGATATTTACGCTTTGTGGCAGCTGACCAGTGACACGTGCGAACAAGACTTTTGTTCAACAATTGATAACCCAATAAAAAAATAGTCATGGAAGATCAATCAAAAATTACGGACAACATCGAAGCTACCACCGGCCAAGGCCAGCCAAGCACCAAAAAGGCTTATGAGATCACCTCAGAGGCAGGTCTTTTTAAGAATGGCAAGCAATACGCCAAAGGTGATAAGGTGGAACTCGATGAAAAAACAGCAAACAACTTTATTTCCAATAACGACATAAAAGAAATCCAATGAAAAGTAAAGGCAAGATGAAATATACAACGGTTGTCAAACTGTTTGGTCCGGACGGCGTTCTGAAGGACGAGCGTGTCTTTCACAATACGGTTACGACCGCCGGAAAGCAGGGTGCTGCTGATCAGATCCTCGCTTCTCCAACGCTCGGCAAACCTACGCACATGGCGATAGGAACCGGCACAGGCGGTACAACAACACTTACAACTGAGCTTGACCGTAACGCTTTAACGAGCAAAACAAGGTCAGGAGCGGTTGTAACGATGGTTGGGGACTGGGCTGCAGGCGACGGAACAGGAGCAATTACCGAAGCGGGAACGTTCGATGCGTCCAGCTCAGGTAATATGTGGATGTACGCCAGCTTCAGCGTGATCAACAAGGGGGCTGCAGATACGCTCTCTATTTCATGGACATTGACATTCAGCTAATATGTCACAAACATACATAGCGTGGAACGGTGCTGAACCGACTACGGCCTCAAGGGTTGCGGTAGCTACTGGAACAAGCATAAAAACCTTGTTACAGGTGGCTACGCCTTCGACTGCTGAGATCAAGATCATCGAGTGGGGGATATCCTTTGATGGCAACGCTGCAGCTACGCCGGGGATTATTGAGTTAATCCAGACGGATGTTGCGGCAACCGGTGGATCATCTCTAACGCCAACCTTGTTTGAGAATCCAAACGGCCCTGCTTCGCTCTGCGTTGGAGGTGCGGCTTTGACGTGCTACAGTCCATCAGGTGAAGGAACGATAACAGCTGTGAGGTCTCTCGGTGGTGGGCATATTATGGGAACGAACCAGTTTATCCAGCAATATCCTTTGGGCCGGGAACCGAGAATACCTATCAGCAAGTTTCTGAGGATACGGGTAAAGTTCGGAGCGACGGTAAACGCAATCTGTTACATCATTTGGGACGAGTAGTAAAGGCGGTTTTTTGTCCTAAGTGTCATAAACGGATCAACGTTCCAAAGATAGCGGGACAGATAAATGTTGCAAGTGGATTTGTAACGCTCGAATGCGTAGATAAAAATTGTAAAGGCAAAGTGAAGTTAAAAACAAATGGCAGCTAGATTTTGGGTCGGGCAAAGTGGTGGAGGTAACTACAACTCTACCGATTGGGCACTCACTACGGGGGGCACCACAGGCCAAGCTGCGCCTACATCTTCAGACGATGTTACATTTGACGGAGCCGGGACGTTTGGTAACACCAACTGTACAATAACTGCTGGTGCTAGTGCTTTGTCTGTTACGTTCACTTCTGGCTATACAGCTACACTTACTATTAACTCAAATCTTACGTGGACAGTATCTGGAAATTTTACAGATAATACGGCTCATGGGTATTCTCTTTTGGGTACGCAGAACGCAGGTCAGTTGACCATAAATGCCGCATCGACGATAACCAGTGGAGGAAAGACATTCCCCGGTAACGTTACGTTTTCCAACTCAAACATAAAGACGCTTTCCGGAAATTGGACAATCAGCGGTACGCTTACCGCATCAACAGCAACAACTACAATCAATAAAACCGCTAGTGAAGTTTTATCGTGTGCAGGGTTTACGGTAACGGCGGCAGTTGCTGGGAACGTAAACCTTACAATTACGGGAGGAACATGGTCAGGAACAGCAAATAATACTATCTCTGGGACTATATCAATAGCTGGGAACGTTACCGTTTCTGGTAGTGTACACGTATCTGGATGTACGCTTAGTTATGCTTCCGGATCAATAACAACAACTGGCTCTAACCTGCTTATAGACGCATCTACTACATTAAATACAAACGGTATTTCATGGAACAATGTCACCATTGCATCCGCATCGTCAACTATAACAATCAACTCTCTTCTGGTTGCGACTGGTACGTTAACAATCAATAACGGCATAGCTATAATCTTTGCAGGCACTGCGGGGTGGACTGTCGGAACTTTTACCATAAGTGAAAATGCAGCTAGGACTCATACGCTTCAAAACAGCGTTACGTACACAATAACAACTGCCTTTAATTGCTTTCAGTCAAAAGCGAGCACAATTGTTCTCATTACATCCAATGACGCAACCCTAAAAGCTATACTTACGCTGAATAACGGAGCAACGTGTAACGTTCTAGCAAACTTCACCCGGATAGACGCAAGCAACGGCAGGGCTATTTACACTTTCAACGGTACAATCACAACTTGTCTTAACATTTTCTCATTCAATGATGCTTTGCCGCCGGCAATGTCAAGGATCGTTCAAGCGGGAGGTACTTACTAATGGCCAGATTCGGACGATATAGCCAGTATCACCCGCACTTAAGCGCGTTCAATACGGTTTTGAACGCTGCCGGCGGGGGGTCTACGCTGACTAAATCATTGGCCGATTCTGTTACGTTGTCTGAGGCGATTGTAAAGGCCATAACCCTATCAAAGTCTGACTCAATTACACTCAGCGAGGCCATAGCGAAGACGTTCGGATTATCAAAGTCCGATTCGATCACTTTAACCGACGCTATCGTCAAGGCTGTAACGCTTGGCACATCGGATTCAGTAACCCTTAGTGATGCCATCGTTAAGGCTGTGACACTCGCTAAATCCGATTCGCTATCCTTGGCTGATTCAATTGTTAAATCACCTACTCTTGGAAAATCGGATTCGATCACGCTGGCGGATGCGATTATAAAAGCGGTAACGCTTTCAAAAGCTGATTCGATTACACTTTATGAGGCAATTGTAAAGGCGGTCGGTATGAATAAGGCAGATGCTGTCACGCTCGCTGAAGCCATAAGTAAAGTGTTTGGTAAGAACGTTTCTGATTCAATCACGTTAAGCTATGTAATCTTAAATACTGTTACATTCCTTCGCTCTCTCGCAGACAGTATTATCATTTCGGATGAAAACGCGAAATCGGTAACAGCAGGCAAATCGGATAGTGTGCTGCTTGCAGAGGCCATCTCTAAAACCATTGGGTTAGCTAAGTATGACTCAATTACGATCACAGACATTGTCTCCCCGGCCGCGTCGTACATAAGGACGTTTTCAGATAGCTATTCTCTTGCGGAAGCATTGATTAAATCGGTCGGATTAAACAAAGCTGACACCGTTAATCTTTCTGATCTAGCCGTTACTGTTTCAGCTTTTATCCTGTCGAATAGTGATTCAATTTCGACGACAGATATCCCGGCAAAAACAATTGGATTAGCTAAGGCTGACACTATATCGCTTGCTGATCAAATTTCTAATGCTACCGCTTTATCAAAAAGCGATTCAATTTCGCTGGCCGATGCGATAACAAGGACGTTCACTAAGCATCTCAGCGATTCTTCGAGCCTTATCGATGTAATTAACGCGGCAATAGCAAGTCAGTATTTGCTTTCCTTGGCTGACAGTGTTAGCCTACAGGATGCAATCTCAAAGGCTGCTAGAAAAATAATTTCCGACACAATATCACTTACGGAGATTATTTCGGCAGTCCGCGGCCTAATCCTTGGATTTACGGATTACGTTACTATTACGGATTCACAAACTAAGGCCGTTCGCTCACTGAAATCAGATCAGGTAATAACATCAGAACTGATCAGGAAAATCGTAGGCCTTAATAAATCAGATGCAGTAACCATTCCCGATGTCATTGTAAAGACATTTTCTTTACACCGCACTGAGGTACTAACGCTCAACGATGTTATAACCGCGACAAGGGGACTTGGCTTATCCCTGACTGATATTATTTCCTTGGTTCAAGGAGTTGATAAATCGGTGGTGGCAAACTTGTCAGACCGGCTAACGATTACTGACCTGATTACCAGGCTTGCACTACCGCACTATTACTTTAATTGCGCTGAAGTAGACGTGGTTTCGGTTAAGGAAACAGAGGATTGCCTGTCGCAAATCTTTAATAAGCTAGACGCTTTTTCGACATCCATCTCGAACAAGGAATCTGTTTGTCGAACAACGGTACTAGAATCTCAAAATACAATAAACGAATTAGTATATGAGTAACTGCGCTTGCTGCTGCACCAATACGCTTAATTTCTGCGAACAGGACGTGTGCGGGAGTATCGATTTTGACATCAAAGCCCAGGTTAATGGGGTACATAAGCTTGTAACGTATTTCCTTGCAACAAAAATAACTATGTCAAAAACGTTCGCCGTCGATGATGAAATATCCTTTGATCTTGATGGATTGAACGAGGGCTATGAGTACACGGCTGAGTTATTCGATCCGGAAGGAACAAAGATACTGATACGCAAAAGCGGAGTGGATTACGATTGCTTCAAATTTCGTACGACAATAAATGTGACAATTTCTTAGTACATTGGCAAAATGAACAATGATGTTACGATTAAGTCAAGTGCCGGGTTAAAGCGGTATAGGTATCATCGAAATAATGGAGGGAACCGAAAGAGTAAAAAGATTTGTTGTATTGAAACAGGTGTAACGTTCGAATCCCTCACAGAATGTTCTGAACAAATGGGATTACCACTAAGCACGATTTCAAACCATATACGTAATTCCGAGAGGCACCCGAACGTAAGAGGATATACTTTCAAATACGTGTAAATGGCAACGATTTACATAGGATTATTTGCGGCCGCCCTTTCGGTTTTCATAAACTACATTATTGGGAAACCGGGCTCGGAGTTCTCACCTTATGAAATCTTCTCATTCTACACAGTATGGCTTTCCAAGCGCCGGTTGCGCAAAATGGGGCTTTACTTTACCTACCATAACCAGTTTTGGGAGTCCATGCGAAAGGCTCAAACCAGGAGCGAACGCCGTGATCTGGAGCTTCAGTATCACCAGATCCTTTATAACGCGGCCGACCCCTACTTTACCTGGGAGCGGGCTTTCGGGATGTGCGTAATATGCACTGGATTTTGGGTGTCGCTGGCTGTCGCTCTGATTTTTACACAAGATTTTTTCCGTGTGACAGAAATTGTCGTATTTTGTCACGTATTCATCCGGATACTGGCTAAGCTATTATGAGCGATTTGGTGAAAATTTACAATCCTGCAAGCGCCGCCTCGTTGACTACTGAGCAAATTGACGGCCTCCAGAAACTCACCAACGACGAGATCAGGGAACTTGCTTTAGCTTACCCAAACCGGCTTTTCCCGACACCCTACCTTTTAATTATTGATTCTAAAAAAGAGGTATTAAGGCAAATTCCAAATGCCTCAACCTTCGAAAATCTGTATAATCTGAGGGTCCGTAACGGGTTAAGCAACTATGTCGCTTTCAACTTCCGGGCAAACTACCGGCCGGTGAATGTGACAAAACTTCAACCCAAAAGAACCGAAGTGATTGACCTGAGCGATGAGGAGCTAATGAGTCTGCCGGGGTTTAGGGCGAAGAACGAAATCTTTCCTGCGGAAACTGTCCAGGTTAAAAAAGTGAAACGCGTCCCAAAAGATAAATAATATGTCAAAACACATTGAAACCCTGCTTACAAGCGCCGGGCTCCCGGCCGAAGACGTTCAAAAGATAATGTCTCTGCCAGAGGCTGAGCAGGAAAAGTTCGATGTGAAACCTTTTGTCGATAAAGTAAAGTCAAATTTCTCGGCGCAGCTTGCCAACGACCCGGAGTTTTTCAGCAATATAACAGTTGACAAACTTCCGGCAGCTATCAAAAAGCAAATCGAGGCCGAGCAGTTTGGCCGCGCCGCAAATATCAGCCGCGACAAGGTGCTCAAGGGGCTCGGTATGACGGAATCCGATCTGGAGGATCTTCCCGAAGACCAAAGAAAGAAGATCGAAACACTGATTCCAGCGGTGATTGAAAAGTGGACGAAAACGAAATCTGGCAGCAAGGAAACCCAAGAGGAGCTTATCCGGACCAGAAAGGAACTCGAAAGGTACGCAGGCCTGGAAGAAAAGTTGAAAACGCAGTACGAAACCGAAGCCAATACCAAGGTCAAAAGCGTCATTTTTAGCGCGGCCTTGGTGAGTGAGTTATCATCCCTGCCAGGTCTCAAGATTGCCGCCAGCGATATCGCAAAGACCGCAAGTGATATCCTTACCTCGAAGTTTGCTTTTGAAAAGGTCGGAGATTTTGGCATTGAACTTCGTCAAAAAGACCATCCTGAACTCCAGGTTTTGAAAACCGGTTCGTCTCAGCAGTTAACACTGAAAGAGGCACTGGCAGAGATTGCAACGGAACGAGGATGGATTGAACAGCCAAGTGATGCAAAAAAATCACAAAAAGGGACTCTCACGGTCGCTCCCGACAAAAACGGTAAAAGCGCACTCGTCGGAGTTGCTCCACATCTTGAAAATAGGATAAGTCAAAAAATAGCTGCTCAACAGAAGTAGCACTCGCCCTGCCGGGCTGAAAGGCAGTCGCTGTAGCTCCTACAGCAAGTCGTTCCAAGTGAACTAAAAAGCAATACACTTCTTTATTCACTTTAAACTGAAAAGCTATGCCTTTTAGCTCAATAGGCACGTACGCTTGTAAAGCGTTACAGGCCAACCTTATTGAATTTTACCAGAACAATGCTGCTGAGTTCAGAACGCTCGGCTCCGTTGGGCTTCTGAAGTGGCTGAAATCTCCACAGAACACCCGGGGATTTCGCCAGATCGATGTAGAGTCGATCCCTGGAAAGAAAAGAGCAATCGCAATGCTCGTCGATAATCCTTTCTGCTTTGATGTTTGCTCGCTCGCTGCTGACTGTAACACAACCCGTGTTGAATCTACAAACCCCTCCCAGGAGATTGTTTTTGATTTGACAAGCGACCCTTATAGGGTATGCGATGGTGAAGGTTCAGGCGCTCAGCCGATCCAGCTGGCTTTTGACGAAGATGACCTGATGAAATATTGTACGCAGGACGACACAACGTACATCACGCGTCAGATTGCCCGATTTATCAAAAGGTTCCTTGAGTCTTTGGACCAGAGGATCGCTGAAATACTGATCGCCCATGTCGGAACTACGGGAACAGGTGCATCAACGCTGGATCTCAATTTCTTCAACAACAACACCGCGACAGGCCAAGCTAACCTGAACGCCGGGGCCGTGTTCTTCCTGCAGCAGGCATGGAAAGATGCAGCCAATGACGGCCAGTTTGCCTTGATCGGTGGTCAAAGGGTGAACCTCATTGCCTCATTTAAGAATTGGCAGGGCCTCAACGCCATGGGCGTAGACCTTAACAATCTTAACGAGGAACTGCCGTACATCTACTACGACAGGAATATCGACACTGCCTTCGGTGTAAACACGGACTTCCTGCAGATCGCTCCTGGCGCTGCGCAACTGATCACATGGAACCGGTACCGCGGTGAAAAACGCCGTGCTGTCACGGATCTGTACACTCACGACACAATCATCGACCCTGCTACTGGAATCGAAGTTGATTTCAAGTGGAGGTATGATGAAAACTGCGAAAAGTGGGTTTTCGAACCTTTCTTGTACGCAGAGTTGGCGGTGAATCCCGCCGGCGGTTGTGGTGATGATCTTTCAGGCGTAAACGGGATCATCCGGGTACACGACTGCGGTACTGTGACTGCGGATTGTGTTTCTGCGTAATCAACCCCTCGTTTCATAGCACAGGGGAGGGCCCTGGCCTTCCCCTTTTTTTCAAAAGCTCTTTGTAAAAATCCATTATGCAAAGACTTCTTTTTCTTTTTCTCCCGCTTTTCTCACTGGCCAAGACCTACACGGTTACTTCAGTGGCGCAGGCTAATTCTACCGCTGCGGTGGCGGGTGATACGATACTGATTACCGGAACGTCTTACGGAACACTCCAGGTTAAAAACGGTGTGCATTATGTGGGTCAGGGAGCTGTGATTACGGGAATGGTGGATCTCAGCGGCTGGACACTCGTAAAACCGAACATTTGGGAAGCGGCCGGAAGTTCAAATGTCCTCACGGTGAACGGGGTTTACTATCCTTACGGCCGGACGGGGTGGAAGACTTATTCTTCAGCCACAGCAACGACGTTGAGCGACGGGAGCCTCACGGGTTCGTGGGTCGGTGGGCAGTTGGTTTTAAGAAAACAGGTGTGGATTGTTGACCGGGGAACGATCACGGCTCAATCCACGGGGAAACTGACCTGGACGTCTTTAACCGCCCTTCCTGATGCTGCGGTGGGAAATTCTCATTACTTCATCCAAAATACTGTTGACTGTCTTACAAGTCCCGGCGATTGGTGCTCAGGAGCCAAGATTGATCTTTTCTGGCCTTCTCAGCCCACGGGAGTACAGATAGCCACCCTTCAAACTCTTGTCGAAGGAACGGCTAAAACAGGGGCTACGTTTGAGGGAATTTCTTTTGTCGGGTGCACGGGGAATATGGTGAACGTCCCGAACTCCTCAGGGCTCACTTTTACAAATTGCTCTTTTACGGATGTCGGGGAAAACACTTTCTACATTTCGACATCTTCAAACCTGACGGTTCAGAACTGCGCCTTCGAGCAAACGGCCAATGATGGGATTTTAGGCAACGGATCGAACTGCAAGATTTTAAACAACTCCTTCCACAATACTGGAATGTATGAAGGTATGCAGACCATGAGGGGAAACACTTCCAGCTCGGCGACTGCAATAAAAATCATCGGCGACGGAAACACAATAAGCGGTAATTTAATAGTCAAAACAGGATATAATGGAATCGACTTCAAAGGGTCAAATGTCAATATCGCAGAGAACCGCATTGATTCGTTCTGCTGCACTAAGGCTGATGGAGGAGCGATCTATTCCTGGAATGGCGAAACAACACCTGGAAAAACTTACAACCTTAGATTTATTACGGGTAATATCATCACGAATGGGACCACACCATCTGACTTATCTGTTAAGCTTACGAACGGCGTCTACCTTGACGACAACTCCAACAACGTAACCGTCAGGAACAACTTCGTTCAGAACGTCACCTTCAAAGGAATCTACCTCCACAACGCCCACGAAATAACCGTAACAGGGAATATCTCAATCGGGGCGGGTTTCTCAGCTTTCGCTATCTCCCACGGTTCAGGGAAAGATGGAATCAAAAACATCACCCTTCGAAAGAACGTATTCATTCAGACGAAGGTTACGGATGGCAATGTGTTCAGCTTTGAGACAAACGCGGATTCGGTGAAGTTCTTTGGATCCTCGGATTCAAATATAATTTCTTGTATCGGGAAAGAAACGGCTGTCTGTTATACGGCCATCGGAACGACTTATACCCATTACTCACTTGCGTCATGGTTTACCAAGTACGGGTTTGAAAAGAACTCCACGGGGTCAGGAATTACAGACCTCACAAAACTTGTAGTGTCGATTTCCAGCACTCGCCCTTTCACTGCGGCACTTGGTCAGATTGTGCAGCCTCCGGTCGATACAACTAAGCCAATTGATACAACGAAGCCTCCACCTGTTTTCAAGAACGTTGCTCAGTCAAAAACATTCACCCGTAATAACTGCGGGTCATCGACAGGAACAAGTGTGGTTTATACAGTACCGGCGGGGAAGTATCAGGGAACCACTCAGGCAGACGCCGACAGCAAAGCAACTCAGGACATCAATACCAACGGACAGAGTTACGCCAACATAAACGGGACGTGTACAAAATGCTCATGGTGGAATAAACTATGGGGAAAATGTAAATGAGTAGGGAGGATAAAATAATTGCCGGGGTGTTTGTGGCGGTCGCGCTCGGACTTGTGTTCGCGCTGTTTCGCTGGCTTGGAATTTTTTAAAGGAGGTCTACGGAACCATAGCGTATAACACCTATGGATGGAGGTAATGGCGGTTTTGGTTATCTGTACCCTGTGAATTTAAACCCACAAAAAATGAAATGGAGCAGCAAAACGAAAACAAACGACTTGCCTACATCGAAAAGAAGATTGACGAGTTCACCTTCCGGTTGTTCGGTAATAAGAAACTGGACAGGAACGACGAGGGTGTTATCGGTGATATTCTTGAAGACATCCAACAGCTAAAGGATAACCAATTTGAAATGAAGCAGGAGTTCCAAAAACAGGAAAAAACGCAGATAAAGTACAACGTTCAAACGGCGATCATGTGGGCTTCGCTGGGTGGGACGGCTGCGCTGATCCTTGCCTACCTCATCAGTAAAATTCATCCATGAAATTCGGACGCAAACAGATCAACAAACCAACGCCTGCCTCGATCAATTTCTGGGTTAGAGGTTGGTCAGTCGGTGGGCTTGTACTAATCGGGGCAATGAAAACTGTTCCCTTTCACATCAGCCCTGAATTACTGGAAGATTTTAACTGGTGTCTCGGAACGAGTGTAGCGATAGCGAACGCGATTGCTCCCTTATTTGGAGCGGACATAAACGGTCCGGTTGTGCCTATTGATAAAGTGACAGCGGTAGAGGAGGAGAAAAAATGATTGTTTGGAGAATAAAACGTCTTTTATGCTTGATGTTTGGACACAACTACTCAAAGTGGATTCATGAGCTACATGATAGGGAATTATTCTCGAACTCAAAGAAACGGATTTGTAGCAGGTGCGGAGAAGTCGTTTTTCAAATCACCACCAATGATTTATAACCAAGTATTTCTTAACCAATAAAATATATAGCCATGAGTTTAGGTAACACACTTTTAAACATTCTCAAAGGCGCTGCCGAAGCAGCAGAAGAACAGGCCATCGTTGTTGAACTCCAACAAATCCACGACGCCGATCAAACCGAGTGGGCAACAGTCTGCGACGGTGCTTCGATTTTCGCGGCAAAGATTCAGGCAAAGTCAAACTCTGCTTTTGTAAAAGCCATCATGCAGGGAATTATTGACGCGGTTGAAACGTCAAGGGAAAACAACCCCGGCCCTGCTCAAACAGGTGATACAAACGCCGGTGGCCAGTAAGTACCGGATAAAACCAGACCGGTTTCTGGGTTTCACGGTTCAGGTGAGGCGCTTCTTCATTTGGTGGCAAGTGAACCTCCATAACGGAACAAATTCATTTCCATCAAGAGAAGGAGCGCAGCGCTGGATCGATGACGGATGCCCCTACCTCGATGTTTACGATTTACAGTCAATGCAGAAATATTATGAAAAAAGCGATCATCCATAAGACCAAAAACGGACAATTCAGGTTTAACCTTATTGCGAAAAACGGTGAGATCATCGCCACTTCCGAGACCTACACCCGCCGGAGTTCAGCAAAGAAGGTTCTGAAAAAACACTTTCCAGACTTTAATATCCAGCCATGAAATATAGTCCCACCGACATAGCACGGCAATTCCTTTTTGTTAGGGAAGCCGGTCAGAATAAAGGCCAGCGGGTCGAAGCAATTCAGCACTGGTCAGGAGGCCAGCCAGAACAGTCCTGGTGCGCTTATTTCGCAACGATGGTGCTTGATATCTGCTTTCAGGGAACCGCGCCTATACCGCGCCTGGGAGCCTGCCAGGAGGTCTATAACATGGCAAAGGCAAAGGGGTGGCTGACTGCCACGCCGGCAAAGGATGACCTGTTTTTGTACGTCAATGACGCCGACCACGCCCATCACATTGGATTTGTCACGGATCCCGGTCAGGGGATCGCTGGAAACACTTCAGCTGACGGCACCAGCTCGAACGGTGACAGAGTTGCGGAGCACGGAATAAGTGCTGGTCCACACGTCAAATACGTTCATTATCCCAGGTGAAACCAAACAGGCGATATGATGAAAGTCTTTTAACGCTTATCCTACCATACGGAGCGATGGCCTTTCTTCTATGTTCGATTTGGTTTGTAGTGAAAGGCTGTTAAACTTACTGGCGATTTTGCCAGTTATTTAGGGTTATTACAAGCATCTTGGTAATTGTACCCCGGCAGTCTTGTCGGGGTTTTTATGCAGCCGGACCGCTAAAGAAAACGCAGGACGCATGAGTTAACATGCGAACTCCATATAAGGTAGTTTTATGTTAAATGGCGCACAAGGAATTTGATTGAGGGCGTGAGAACGCGGGACTGCCCCTATTAGAACGAATGGCGTAGATTCAGGGGATGGAGTCGGTGTTAAACATAGCAAACCCGAAGTCTGATGAAATTCAGCGTTATTTTCTGATAAGGCACATTTTCCTGCAACAGTTATCGGTAATTCTTCTAAAGCGTCAACAAAGGTATTACACTGAATATGTTGATTTTAATGAGCTAGATGACGACATTGAGAAAAACTATTCAATTTTTAAATGTAGTCGCACAGAGTTGGACTTCATCAGCACTGGTCTCGACATAGAGGACTACATCAGAGTAACAGTCCTTATACTAGACGATGGATCAAAAACTCCTTTTGTTCGAATGCTTAAAAAAGGAATGACGTCTGTGCTTACAGGAGAATTCAAGATGTTGGCAGTTAAACGAGAAACTGAAATAAGAAATCTGACACTCATTGAAAAATCAATAAAAGCTCACAAGGATCAGAAATTTCTAAACGGCTTTCTAATATTGGCGACGTTTCTAGCGGCTGTTATGCCTTTTGTTGTTGCAGAATTTTTCCCTCCAAAGATTATCGTAACTGTTCCGGAACAGGTCTTCCGTCCGGATATTCGTATAGATAGCGTATGGTTACATCGGCAGGTTGACGATGTGATACAAAAAAGGCTATCCATCCCCCAACAAGCAGAAGCCAAAGGACGACCACACCCCAAAAAGGGAGTGCAATGAGATTATCTTTTACATCAACTTTCGTTTAAACGTTTTTTCTTCGCCTTCGGCTCAGTTGCCTGCCTTACGGCAGAATCAAATTCCTTTTTTAACCCTTCCCCGCTCGCATTGGAAAAGAAACATACAATGCTCGCTTCTCGTAGGCTAACCATGTTAACATAATATAGCCTTATATAATAGTTCGAGAAGATGCGTCCTGCGTGTACGATTTTTTCTTTTAAAGAACTGAGGTTTGTTGTGCGAAAAAATCGTCCCATTACCATGAAGGTAATATTTTCTTTGATTACAAAAATCTGAACAATTTCTAGTTTTCCCGTTTAGTTCGATTCTCGTCGCCTCCACCAATTAACTGATAGTCAATCTGATGTATTACAAAGGGTTGACTATCTGCATTAATTAAGAACTGATTTAGTTTGTTTTTTTAAAGAATCGGTAGTTTTAGTAAAACGTCTTACTAAAAAATTACCACTTTTCTTACTAATGGCGACCGCGACGGCCATCTTGAAAAAGGCATATAAGCTCAAGGACGGCACTTATCCAATTGTGATACGTGTGATCAACGGAAAAAAGCAATCCTTTCATTCGGTCGGATATCGCGTCAGGGAAGATCAGTTCAAATCTGGGTTGGTCACAAAGCACAAGGACGCGGTGATCATCAATTCCAAGATCTCGGAGAAACTCTCAAAAGCCCGAAAGTACATCGCTGACTGTAAGGAGCGAAACAGGCCCATTGACTTTAGGCTGATGTTTTCAGCCCACAGGTCACACTCTTTCATTGACTACTTACGCCAGCGGTCAAAAGAATTCAAAGCCCGTGGTATGGTTGTTATGAGGCAGAAAGCGGACCGGTTTGTAAAAGAACTTCAGCTAGTCTTCCAAGAGCTTTATTTTGATCAGCTGAACCGCCAAGCGATTGAACGATATGATAGCTATCTCCAAAAGGTTGGTAACTCAGCCAACACTCGCCACAAGAAAATAGAATTTTTGGGTAAGTTTTTTCAGGATGCAGTTCGTGATGGGAAAGCTGAAGGTCCAAATCCATTCCGTGAATATAAAATAAAAACCACTCCGGTTGGTATGTTCTATAGCCAATGTCAAGAAAATCAGCCATTTGTTGCTGAGTGAGGTTCTTAGCTTCCCTGAACTCTTGCAATTCCTCGCCTAAATGTCGTGTTTGATTAGAAGATTTCAAATAAAAGTGCTTTTAATTTCGAAAAAATTCACGCGCTAAAATCTGCATATCGCGCAAATAGTTGCGTATATTCGTTGTGTCAAACACAAAATAACACAGACAGATGATAATACCCAAAGAACTTCTCGCAAAATGGAAAGTGCTCAGGTCGCCGGGGGATGCCGAGAAGATGTCCGAGCAACTTCCGGGGTCTGCGGCTGAAACCTTTAATCGGGCTTTTCGTGACGAAAAATGTAGGGACGAAGTATTTAAGGTAATCGCTGATTTCTACGAGAGCAAAGCCGAACTGGTGAAGCAATACTTGTAAACACAAACATCGCAGTTATGCACCAAAGCCACAACCATACAGGAACAGTCGGGAAGATGCAGGAATACTCAGGGACGATGTTCGTTGAAGTCCCGGTTGAGCGTTGGGAGAAAATTGAAGAATGCGTGGTAAGAGATGAAGACCTGGTTCCTGAAACGGTTGTGATGAACGAACTCGGCATCGGCAAGAAAACGCTTGCAAACCTGATGTGGTGCGGACGGATCACGCGCAAGATGTACACGGTCGCAGTCAACGGACGGAAATTTTTCAGAAATAAAATGATCCTCGGATTAAAGAAATGAAAGTAGAACTCGAAGACCTTTTAACGGTCAAGGAAGTATCACCCAAAATCGGTTGGGCAGTGCAGACGATCTATGACAAGATCCACAAAGGGACGTTTCCTTTTCCGTTTTTGAAGATAGGCGCTTCGATAATGTTCCGGCCTACTGATGTGGAGGATTTTTTAAAAAGAAGAACTGTGAAGCAAACAGCATAAAACTGGCCGAAAGGCAGCCCGCAAGGGAGTGGCAGGCCGTTACCCACATAGGGCGTACCGGAAACGGACGGCTTGCCCAATTTTTTAAAAACAACTTTTATGACAATAGAATTAACCCAAACCGTTACAGAGAAAAAGCAGGTGAATATCCCTGTTCCTTGTTTTTGGAAAGATGAAGTCAATGAGACGCTGGAGGAGCTTGGCTACAAACCGAGTTACGTTGCTGTTCTTGACGATCAAACTGCGGTAAGAATCTTTCGCTCACAGGATTTCACTTCCATCATTCACGGTTCAATACAAAACCTGAATGCTGAGCTTGTAAAGGCGCAGGAAAAATGGATGCTCTGCTCAGAAGAAGAATTCTTCCAGGTCTATAACGACACGCTGGAATCCATCAGGCTTAAACCTGAACTGGTATGACACAGGACAAGCGCCACGAAAAAGCAGCTAGACTGTGCCGGGAGATCAAGGCTTGTGAGGGGATCATGTCAATCGCTGATTTTATGATTCAGCCTTCAACGATTGCCAGCTGGCGGGTTAATTACTACCAAAGGAAAGTGAACGAGTATCACAAGCTGATGGCTGAGATTTCAAGAGAGTACGAAAAAGAGTTTGCAGTTCTTTAAAATAGTTGGCTGTGTCGGCGCTCCCGAAAGTCAAGCGGTCGAGTACGAAATCTGTAAGCTAGTGAAAAATCGTCCGGAAGATAGTAGCTGGATGCAGAAAGTAGGAAAGGGTAACGAGCCCGCCAGCCAATCCCTTCGGGGATCAAACAATTCAAATGAAAACCTTTTATCTAATAATCATGATTGCCTGTTCAAGCTGCGGTCGTTGGTGTGATCCAGCAAAGATTCAGAGCGGAGCAAGCGAAAGACACCATGACACCAAAAAGTTTAGGGTGATGAGCACAAAGCAGTACGGTAAGAACTGTTTGGTAAGACTTGAAAACATGAAACTAAAAACCCGGAGTGTGTGCGAGTGTGACTGTAGGACGATCAAGCCGGGAACCTGGATAAGCGTGAATTAAAGAGTCTTCATATAGGATGGAATCATATCCGGGGTTCTGTTTCAACAGCGACCCCCTTTTTAAAAAAAACAAAACAAATACAAATTTATGGCAACAGAAATTTATCTACAACCGGAACTAGAAGAACTCGTTATTGATGCTGATAAAAAACAGGAATGGTCCCAAAAAATATCCGACCTCGGACTGGATGGGCAGCTTGAGTTAACCGGCAACTCAGCAACGAAGGCAGCTTCTCCGTACACGTTCATGAACAGGACGATGATAATGACATTCGGGACTATCTGCCCGACGAAAATTCCCGTCGAGAAGTATAATAAGTCTGTGATTCCGATCGATGTTCTTTCTCACATCGCGCTTTGCCGGCAAGAGGGGTACTTCAAAAAACTTGAAGTGTGGTACGACGACAAAACTCCTGACCCAATCCTGGTAGGGTATATCAAAGACGGATACGGAGAAAAGACAATTCACCTTATCGCTCGTTGGGGAGATGAAATCATTCCTTACGAACAGCTTATTGAAAAGGCGATCCGCAGATATACAGAGCAGTTTGTTCTTGGGTTAAAAGAATTGAAAGGAGAATGCGAGTCGCTTCTAACTACCGCTGATGTGGCTATAAGGCAACTATTTGCTGGACAGAAAAACGAGTGGCAGATCAAGCCATCTTTTCCAAGCATGACTGCAATTTAAACTTCTCCATCTACAGTGATGGTGGCAAGAATAGTATGACAGGGCTGCGTTTCAACGCTGGCCCTCTTTTTAAAAACTTATGGACACAACTAAAATATCAAACGTCGAATTCGAGAGTAAAGGCCACTGGATCAGTGACAACTATGTAGTGGACGAGGTAATAATACTTTCTGCCGATTACGACGGTCGCCCAATGACATCGGATGAGATATCTGAGATCGATTCCGAGTTCATATATGACAAGTTCCACCAATTATATTAACCATGACCCAACTTCTTTACGGACTGATTTTATTCCTGGCGGGAGCAGCAACAGCATCGCTGATTATCCTGTTCATTCAATTCCGTCAAAACAAAGATTTTTCCTGGCCTTCCGAAACAATGAAAAGGGAGCCTGATTCGATATACGATTAAAAAAAATGGGCAGTTACGAGCTGCCCAAAAAAGAAAACAAAAACACAAGTTATGAAATCATCTGAAAAAGTCGGCCAGATCGCGAAAGCGATTGTCGCGGTGATGAAAGAAGTGAAGGGTATTGAGAAAAGCATGACCGTTGGCACTGGCAACAGTTCATACAAGGGCGTTTCTGACAAAGACGTTAAAAAGGAAGTGGGGGCGGCAATGGAGAAGCACGGCCTGAGCCTTCTGCCTACCGAGATAACGCCCGATCTCAGGATCGAAAGATGGGAGGAAACCGGCCAATACGGCGCAAAGCAAAAGCAGCAGGTATTCGCAAGTGTTGAAACAAAATACATCCTCCTTCACGAAAGCGGTGAATGGATTGAGGTAGCGGGTTACGGTCATGGAGTAGATAGCCAGGATAAGGCGGCGGGGAAGGCTACGACGTACGCGCTCAAATATGCGATGCTTTACAGCTTCATGGTACCAACGGGTAAGATAGACGATGCTGAGACCGTTCATTCTGATAACTACGAAGCTCCGCCTAAAACTAGCTCCTATAATCACAAAGAGCTTTCAAAGAACGGCCTTCCCCTGATCAGCAATCTCCAGCTCAAGAAAGTGCTCGAAAGAATTCAGGGCGGAGAAATCGACGTGTACTACAAGGCTAAAGCCGAATTCTCCTTTGAGAAGATCCAGGAGGATTTGATCGATAAAGCATTCCAAACAGTCAAAAAGCAAAAGGAGGTCGCATGAGAAATGAGGATATCTATCACGACATCAACCAGGCGCAATACTCAGAAATGGAGCAGATGGGATCAAGCGAGATCATTCTTTCTCCTGATCATATCCCGGTACTCTCAAAGACCAACGCGGCCACCTTTCATAAGATGGTAAAGCAAAGAATCTTCGATACCGGCAACGGCCTTTTTGAATACATCGAGACAGTAAAATTCATGGCGGCGCTCGACAAGCAAATCAACGGGGATTCTGCTGCGAAAATAGAACCCGATATTGAGCTACTTGGATATATCCGGGAAAGAATTCATACCGAAGGGGAGAAAGACAAACTCACTACTTCAAGGGGGGTAAAGTTTGAGTGCGCTGAGACCGGAAGTTCTTACGATTTCTCGAAGTGTGGCGATCCGGTCTTGGCAGACCTGGAACAAAAGGCGAAAGAGGCCGCTGACGCGCTGAAGGCACGGAAGGAGTTTCTAAAAACAGTACCGACTTCAGGACTGACGGTAACGGACACTGAAACCGGCGAGACTTCAACCATTTTCCCGCCGACGAAAACATCGAAATCCAGCTACAAGGTCACGCTTCCGAAATGAGTCGTGAGTTCATCATACGGAAAAACGAGTCTAACGCCTGGAATAACACCTCGATCCTGTGGGACTATTTAAAGTCCCTTCCGGAGGGGAAGTATAAAATCACAGTCCAGAAGGCAGACAAAAGAACCCTGCCGCAAAACGCTTGGATTCACGCTGTACTTCCGCTTATCCGGGATGGGTTAAGAGAACAGGGCTACAACGAGATCAGAACGCTTGATGATGCTAAGGATTTCATAAAGACCATGTTTTTCAAAAAAGCTGTGACTAACGGAATTGAGACGGTAGAGATAGTTCAGGGAACGAGTGAAACGTCAAAGCTCGATTTCGCCAGCAGGGCAGAAGATATTATTCAGTGGGCGCATGAATATTTAGGGATTGACATTGCGCCTCCTAACCATCAATTTGAATTTTTCGAATGAAAGTATATGTTATTATAAGAGAATACGATTTCGGTATAGATGACGGAGGAACCGACCATGCAGTATTTGCTGTCTTTTCAACAAAAGATATGGCTGATACTTATGTGAAAAATCATCGCATAGGCACGGATTAGACATAGAGGAATTTGAACTTGATGAATTCTCGAATTTATAAAGTGATAACTAAAAAAGTACACTCCATCCCGAAGCTGACAAAAAAGGCCCAGACAGTTTTCAATGCCTTTATCCGAAAGCGGGACCAAAACAAGGGTTGTATTTCCTGTGGAGCACCGGTAAGCGAGGCGGGGCATTATTTATCGGCTGGACATTACTCAGCTCTCAGGTTTAATGAAATGAACACCAACGGCCAGTGTACAAGGTGCAACTGTTTTTTATCAGGGAATTTGATTCACTACCGCCAGGGACTTGTGAAAAGGTACGGTGAAGCTAAAGTTTTGATGCTGGAAAATTCTGTGGCGATACGGTCGGTGAAAAAATGGAGCCGGTTTGAACTTGAAGCAATAATTGAAATGTATAAATCAAAGGAGTGATAAAGTATTACTGATGATTGTAAATAAGCAATTAGCAAGTAGCGTAGGTGTTGATTCTAAAGATCTATGGGAAACCCCTAATAATATTTTTTCTATTCTGAATGAGACGTTTCATTTTACCCTTGATCCCTGCGCAACTAAAGAAACAGCAAAATGTTCTTGGTATTTCACTCCTGCTCAAAACGGGTTGAAACAAAAATGGTGCGGAGCCGTTGTTTTTTGTAACCCTCCTTACAGTCGCGGAAATGTTGATCTGTGGGTTAAGAAGTGTTTTAACAACAGGAATTGTGCAATTATAGTCGCCTTGCTTCCTGTTTCGACGTCATCGGATTGGTTTCAAAAATATTGTATTGGTCAAACTATATATTTCATCGATAAGCGAGTGCGGTTCATAGGTGCGGAGTACACGGCCCCCTTCAGTAGTATGATCGTGCATTTCAATGATCGTAACGAAGTAAAAACATTCAAACAGAATGCAGCAAGAATTTGACTTTCTCCACTCCCGGGAGAACAACTCTCATAGCCAGGCCATCCTGGAAGAAAACTATGAGCGGTTAAACGCCAAGTGCCAGTTGACGCTGGATCTATTGAGGAAGGGTGTGAGGTTGACGGTGAGATCGGCCTTGTTGGATTACGGAATCAGTTCGCTACCGAGGAGAATCCTCGATTTGAAGGAAAAGGGGATTGATGTAAAAAGCGAAATGACTGGAAGGTTTAAAGAATACTATTTGTAATAACGAACCCGACTAATGAACTATTCTGAAAAACTAAAAGATCCGCGCTGGCAGAAGATGAAATCCATGATCCAAATCAGGGACCAGTTTACCTGTCAAAAATGCGGCGACAAAGGAACGACGCTCCATGTCCACCACAGGCATTATTTAGGGGGCCGTGATCCCTGGGACTATCCAGAACAGCTTTTGGTATTGATCTGTGCAAAATGCCACGAGGAGGAAGAAAGGTCCGCTGATATCTTAAAAGAAATGATTCCCGCGCTCCATTACTGGGGTTATTTCAACACCGATATTCAGAAAGTCGTCAACGAACTTATTCAATCCAAAATCCCCGTGATAACAAATGGCGAAGGGTGATTTCTTTTTCCCGTTCATGTATCAACGCTTTTACACAAGCACCCGGGGTTGGACCGAGGAGCAGGAGGGCGCATATCTGAGGCTTTTAACGTACCAATTTGATCAGGGAAGCATACCTAATGATATGAAGTTGATCAAGAAAATATCTCCAAAAGCTGTTAAATATTGGAGCTTTTTTTCATCAAAATTTATTCAAAATTCTGAAGGGAATTTTATCAATCCAGTGATGGCCGAGCTAAGGGAAAAAGCAAATTCAGCGCACGAAATCAGGTCTTTAAATGGAAAGAAGGGAGCGCAAAAAAAATGGCAAGGCCATCAGTTAGCCAATGGCATTCCAGTAACCAATAACCATAACCAGAAAGAGCGTACACTACAGCAGGAAGGAGAAGATCGCGCGCCCGGACTTCAAAATTCAAATCTGTATCGCAAACCGGTCATCCCTACTAAACAACAAGTTTGGGAAGTATTCACGGGGTGCGTATCCGACAGATCGAAGGCCAGGAAGATGGCAAAGGCTTTCTGGGAGAAGTATGAGGGAACTGGCTGGTTCATCAACGGAAGTCCGGTAGTTAGTTTCTCAGCCTTAGCGCAGAAGTTCATAACGACGTGGAATGACAAAGAAAAATCGCAGGAAGCTCCTACAACACACCTGAAGCCGATATGATCGAGTTAAAAAACTATATCCATCATTCCAAAGACCTGGAGAAAGCGATTCTGGGAGCGTGCCTGCTGGAGAAATTGGCCTTCGGCAGGATCTACGGGATCGTTGATGTTGAGAGTTTTTACTTCGACGATCACAAGTTGGTTTTCCAGTCTCTGAAGGAAATGTTCGATCAAAACATCCCTATCGACTCATTCACTCTTTTGGAATTCATGGCCCGGACCGGCCGGACGTTTTCAGAGAATTCTGAGTACGTGATCGCTGGCCTGACTAACGCGGTTGTGTCCTCGGCTCACTTGGAATATCACTGCCACCTGGTCAAGGATATGTGGCGAAAAAGGAAGGTCATCGAACTGAAGTATAAGAGCCTACAGAGTGATGATCCCGGCGAAAATATCAGGGATATCCAGACTGATATCAACCAAATCCTTTCAGGTCACGTTCGCCGGGATTGGTACGACATGAGCCAGTTGATGTATGACCTTATCCTTCACCAGGAGGACATGAAAATCGGCAGGCGGTCTTTCGTTACCACAGGATTTAAAAAGCTGGACCAACTCAACGGTGGGTTTTACAACGGGCAGCTTGTGGTGATCGGCGCCAGGCCGTCCGTTGGAAAATCTGCTCTGATGGGGCAAATGGCGCTGACCATGGCGCGGAACGGCAAGAAGGTCGGAATCATCTCCCTTGAGATGAATAACACTGAGATCGCGGCCAGACTCGCTTCTATCGAAACGGGAATTGATTTCGGGACGATTTTCAGAACCATCGCGCATGACGAGGCCTTACACAAACGGTTTTACGACAAGGTTTCACGGGAAACTATCAATCTGCCCATTTACCTAAGCGACAAGACCCAGGTGGGAGTGAATGAGATCAGGGCTAAGGCTATCAAACTAAAAGCCTCAAAAGGCTGTGATTGCCTCATGGTTGACTATCTCCAGCTGATCGATACAACAGAGCGGAACTATAACCGGGAGCAGGAAGTGGCTAAAATGAGCCGTGGATTGAAACTAATGGCTCAAGAGCTGGATGTTCCCGTAGTGCTTCTATGCCAGCTTAACCGCCAGGTCACAGCGAGATCATACAAAGACAGGTTTCCCAAACTCTCAGATCTCAGGGAATCGGGAGCAATCGAGCAGGACGCGGATGTCGTGATGTTCATTCACCGGGATTACATGAGCGGTTGGCAAACGGACGAGAGCGGAAGGACGACGGAATTTGAAGCGGATCTATTGGTTCCAAAGTGGCGAAACGGTGCGACGTGTCACTTGCCTCTTGATTTTGATCCTCCGAAAATGAAGTTTTCAGAAAGAAAGGAAACGTCGTTTGTGCCGGTGGCATCGTTGCCGTACAAAGACAAGGAAGATCCTTTTTAAAAGTTCTTTTCAAAATAGGTGTGTCAGGGCATGGGAGGCTGTGGCGGAAACGTTATTTGGGTTCCGGGGCGAGACGGTCGATCTCGGTAATATTTCCGGCAAAGCAGGCTATACACGGCCTGCCAGCCTTCCCGTTGTCCTGACCATTTAAAAAAAATAAGTTATGATAAAATGAAAACAGGTAGAAAACCAGTACACGGCCACGCGGGTCGTTTAGCAAAGAGGCCACCAGAGTATGTGGCGTGTGATCACATGAAAAGACGATGCCTTAACAAACAGCATCCTGCGTATAAGGACTATGGTGGTCGTGGAATAGGAATATGCGAAAGCTGGCTGCTGTTTGAAAACTTCCTGAAAGACATGGGTAACAAACCTAGCGCAAAACATACTTTGGATAGGATAAATAATGATGGCGACTACGAACCCGGTAATGTAAGGTGGGCGACGAGAAAAGAGCAGGCTCGAAATCAAAGAAACAATCGGCGGATCACTTTTGGCGGTGAGTGTCTTACTGTCACTGAATGGGCGGAAAGGTTGAATATAGATAGGCTTTTAATCTACAGGCGGCTCTCGTGGGGATGGTCTGAGGTTGACGCGCTAACCAAGCCAAGCAGAAAGTCAGCCAATCCTTTCATCGTTCAGTAATTCTATTTGACAATGAGAAAAACTATTTGGTGTTTGCTGAGGACACTCCGAAACGACAAAACTAGCGCAGACTTGACGGCACTTTTATACAAATGTATTATGCTGATAGAAAATTGTCCAGACGTGGTTGTAGAAATTGACTATTACTATATAATCATAACTACGAAGTCTACAAAAATTAGTTTGTGGAACGCGAACAAGTTTTACGGTTGGATTTCGAACGGATATGTTAATGGACAATGTTTTTCCGGAATTATGCCCAGCAGGTCATCGCAATATGATTTTATGCGTTGCTTGAAAAGGAACGGATATAATATTTACCAAAGGCCGAAGGAGCACCGTATTGATTTATCTAACATAAAATGCTGACTAGCGAACAAGGCGTACAAGAGAGTGACACAACGGAGGTTTAATCAAGGAACCGAACCCCTGAACCCAAAGCCATGACAAAAGAGCAAGAAAAAGCGAGAGAGCTGGTGTTGGCGGAATGGTTAGGCGAACTGGAATACCAGAAAGACCACGAATTTGACTGGATTGAAAAGGCTAGAATCATTCGGATGATTAATGCGATTCGCGTCTTGCTAAATATCGAAGAAATCCATACCGTTCTGGAAACTATGAAAAAGGAAATCGAAAACCTCTAATCAACAATCACAGCAAAAAGAAGTGAAATGACGCAGAATAAAATAAAAGAGACTTGCGACTTGGCTTATCGGGTCATTTCGATGGCTACCGAGTGGCTGAACGACATGAGAGCCAATTGTAAGCATCCAGTTACTCACAGAGGCCTGTATTCATGGAGAATTGGGTCTATTGAGGAAAGAACTATTTGCTCAGACTGTGGCGAAGTATTGCCCAATAGCACCCCGAACGTCGCAGTGAGTGACATAACAGGCTCTGCTAGTACCACAGACGTTGACAACCAAACCCCCAACCCCAATGACTAAGGAAAGCAAGCTCCCGCAGGGAGGGCCAAGAAACATTTCTGATATGATGGAAATTGATCGGTTGAAGCAATTCGAAACATCATTTTTGGCTGTAGTTCAGCTATTACGGGAAAATGGTTTCGATGACCGTGGAGATGGATCGTTAAAGGACGATGTACTCGATTTTATTAAATCAAAAGCTGCCGAAGCCACCCGCGCCATGCTGCTTGTTGAGGCGCTGGAAAGGATCAAAAATATTCAGACATCTATTGTCCTTCGGAAAAACTTTCACAGTAACGAACAGCGACTAATGACAATATTTGGCATCGTCACTGAAGCCATCGCCCGCTACAATAACCCCGCCACAAAAGAAGAATACAATCAATTCATTCAATCAAAAAACAAGTGAAGCATGAGTAACGAGCGCAAATCTCCTAAGGAGGGTATTGAAAAGTTGCGCGAACTAGGTTCCGCATGGAATAATATCATTTGCGTTTGCCGGGAACTGATGAAGGATCAGCCTTGTGAATGTAACTGCGCAGAGTTTAATGATGAATCACTCCCAAATTATTACCAGTTAGTAAAAACAAACAAGCCATGAAGTTCACAGAAGAAGAAATAAATGCAGCGGCAGAGAAACAATACCCACCACTACTAGAGAGGGACTTTGATCCGCTTTCTGATGGTGAAAAAGACGTTAATCAAGATGCTCGTCGGGCATTTACTCGCGCCCTGCGCGAAGTCGCCAAGCCATTATTTGAGGAGTTGGAGCAAGTGAAGGCCAACCACGAAAAAGATATTTCCCTATTAGAGCAAAGATCAGAACAGTTAGAAAAATTTGAAAACGAGTTGAAGGCTCAGAAGGGAATGGTATGGAGGCGGGCAAGTGAGAAATTTCCCGAAATATGGTGGGAAAAGCATTGGCGTGTAATTGACGCTAAAAGCAAGGTTAATACTGACTTACTGGAGGGAGGAACCGGCCATCTATTTGACATAGGCGACGCGACACCACTTAATTTGAAAAATCTTGAATGGCTGGACGAAAGCGGAGCAAACACCCTGGAAGGTGAAAATAAAAAATAAAACCAATGAAAGTTAAAGCGTTTGGAATTGAAATAAGAAGGGTTGGTGATATGAATGGCCTCTACGAGGAGGTAGATGCTGTTTTGGCAAAAATGGGAATATCTGCGTTTTCCGTCGGCAAAGAGATGCAGAAACAAACGGTAGCCCACGCTCTTCAAAACATGATTAAGGTCGATAAGTGGTTTGACGTGTGTTGTATAAATGCTTGTATAGATGTCTGTCAAATAGCTGTGCCGATGGAAAGAATGAGAGTGTACCAAGCAAATCACTGCGTTCATTGGAATGAGATGCTTCCAGAATATCGAACCGCTCTTATTGCGATGGTATTGGATGATTTTAGAAGTATTCTAAATGCCTAATAGCGAACCAAAAGTAGCGAAGCGGCAACGGAGCGTCGCCACTACAGCTAAACCGAAGAACCGAACCTCTGGCTCCAAGTGAAGGCCATATTAACCATATACGTTGATAACGAAGAAAGGGAATCAGTAACCCTAAACCTGGAACGATGTTTCACCCGGGATGGATTTGAACGCCAGGTAACCCGAAACGAGTTAAAGGTAAAAGGAGCCATCGAAGCACTGGTAGACATGAATCCCGGCAGCTGGAAGGCGGTAATTTCTGTCAGGTCGAGGGCCGGAGAGATAGTGACATAAAATATGACAAAATTTGTAGCTTTACTGTAAACAACAGTGATTTACAATGGCGTATAAGAAAGGTGAGTCTGGAAATCCTGGAGGCCGGCCGAAGGGATCACAAAACACGCTAACAAAGACGGTGAAGGAAACGGTTCTTACGGTATTCAATGAGCTCCAGTCGGAAAAGACCGTAAATCTCAAGGCCTTTGCAAAAAAATACCCCCGGGACTTTTATCAGATAGCCGCAAAACTTATACCTACCGAGATCCAGGCCAAAGTAAGCAAAATACAAGTCGAAATTGTTAGAACCAATCCAGCTCAGGCTGAGCACCCTTCACCCGGGACAGTCCAGGGTGCTGAGTGAAGCCAAACGCTTCAATACCCTCAGGTGCGGCAGGCGTTGGGGTAAGACAACTCTTGCCGCGGAGCTACTGATCTCTCCCGATAATATCGAAAACGGTGCTTTAAACGGCTTTCCAGTTGGCTATTTCGCTCCGACCTACAAAATGCTGATGGAGGTCTGGCGGTCGGTTTGTGACATTTTATACGACATCACCGCGGTCAAGAACGAAACGGAAAAACGCATAGAGCTCTACGGTGGCGGTATAATCGATTTCTGGAGCCTTGAAGACCCGAATTCCATCAGGGGAAGGAAATACCGGCGCGTTGTGATCGACGAAGCAGAAGCCGCCAGATTGCTTGAGGCGGCATGGACACAGGTTATCCGGCCTACCCTTGCCGATCTGAAAGGGGATGCTTGGTTTCTGTCTACTCCCAGATTCGGATCCACTTACTTCAAGAAGTTATACAAAACGGAATCGCCGGAGTGGGCCGCCTGGACCTTTACAACCTACGACAACCCGCACATTGACCCCGCGGAAATCGACAGCGCAAAGGAGCAGCTTGACGAGGCTACATTCAGGTGCGAGTTTTTGGCTGAGGACGTGACGCTTTCGGTTAATAAGTTCATTTACAACTTCGATTCTTCCCGCCACGTTGTCAAGGACCTTAGGGCAATCCCTCATTTACCTATTATTCTATCGTTTGACTTTAATACAGAGCCGATTACGTGCCTTGTGGGGCAGTGCGAGGGTCTTGAAAGAGTTAGAATCCTGGACGAATACCGGCTGATGAATTCAGACATTGAAGAACTCTGCACAAGAATTCTATCCGATTACCCGGACAAGATGCTTCTTGTAACGGGTGATGCCAGCGGTCAAAACCGTACGGCACTTAAAAGGGACCTGGATTATTACAAGATCATAAAACAGGTGCTACGGCTCGGGATGGGGCAGTTCAAGCTACCGGCAGCCAACCCACCAATCAAAAACACCCGGGTATTGTGTAATTCACTTCTTGGGCGTCATACGAATTACCATTTCAGCGACAGGGTGCCTTACCTGATCCTGGACATCGAAGAATGCGAGGTGGATACCGAAGGCGGAATCGATAAGTCAAAGGACAAGCATAAAAGCCACCTTTTGGATTGCTGGCGATACTTTAACTATACATTCCTGCACAGGTTTTTAGACCTGAAAATTTACGGGAAAGAGTAGTAATTTGGCTGAATGCAGCCGACCTATACAGCGGAGGAAATAAAGGAAATGTGCAAGGCTGCAGATTTTGATTTCGAGTCATATTCCAAGCTGGCAGAGCTTATTGAGGAGGAAATCCATCTTTACTCCCCTGAGGATTTACACGTTCTGGCGCAGGCGTCAATTATAGCCATGAACCGGGGGTTGATAAATAAACTGTTCAAACCATGATTTTAGAACTTCATGCTGATAAAGAAGATGTAATTGAACACCTGAACAGCCTATTCCCCAACGGCTGGCATAACGATCTGACAATTGGCTATAAAGACGGCATTACCACAATCATTGACACCAATGATTCCGAATTGATTGAAGTGATTAAAGGATATTATCAGTGGACAGAAATATCAGCTATCAATTGGCAGACCATTCGCGCGACTAAACTTGGCTATAAATTCATTGGCAAATGAATGGAGATGACCGTTGCGATCCCACTCCGGCACCAGCTTGACTACACTGAACTGAAATACTGCCTTCGTTCGGTCGATAAATACCTTCCACCGGTAGAAGTTGTCCTGATCGGTAATAGCATACCCTGGTGGATCACGGGTGTCACCCAAATCGTTTTACCAGATTCAAACAGGAGTCGAAATGCGTCCGTCAGACGGAAGATCCTTGCGGTCATGGAATACGTCAAAGACGATATTTTCTACATGAACGATGACTTCTACCTCCTGCGTCCTGCTGACCCGGCCAAATTCCCATACTATACATCAGGAGTCATCGATCACCTGGGCGAATCAGGTGCACTCCAGCTTGCTAAGGAATTATCTGAATTGGGAAAGCCGACCAGGTACTTCGGTCATTACCCGTGCATCATAAAGACGGACTTTCGTTACCTGATGGAGAATATCCACATGGATTCTATCAATAAGTCCGGGTATTGCAACTGCATCGAACCGCCCACGGTTGAGGTCTCAGACTGCAAGATCAACGTCCAAATGCGACCGGCGGAAGTCCGGGCGTTTATTCAAAACAGGTCCAGTTTCTCAACTGGCGAACGAAGCCTTAAATCCTGTCTGCCTATTCTCGAAGAACTTTTCCCGGAAAAATCCCGGTTTGAGGTCTGACAATTTTTGTCGTATTTTGTTCGTATGTTTTTTCGTTTCAGACGAACAGTAATTCACAAATTAAACTCAATTCTAATGACACAAGCAGAACTTGCGCAGGCTTTGCGCGATGCAGCTGATGAGGCTACAAAGGCAAAAACCGAGATTACTCAGAAGATCAGCGATCTGGAAACAGCGATTACCAATGCCGGCACAACGACACCGGAAGTCGATGACGCACTTGCTGCGCTGAAATCAGCCGTGCAGGGTGTTGATGATATCGTTCCGGACGCACCAACAGCGTAAAGCGTAAAAGCCATGCATTATTGGATTGTATTTCTTGCCCCGCTTTTTATGTTTGCCCTCGGTCTGATTCTCGGCGTGTTCATTGGAAGAAGCAAAAGGTAGATGCACACACTTATCAACTTCGCCTCCCGGTCACGGCCGGAAAAGTTTCATGCCTGCATGAGAAATATTGCAGACTGTTTCGAGGACTACACCGTTGTCCTAAAGGTTGATAGGGACGATGCCATGGCAAGAGAGTACTTCACGACCTTCTATGACCACACGATTATAAGGCTTGGCTATTCAAAATCAAAAGTTGACGCGATAAACAGGGACATTCCCGAAGGTTGGGACGTGTTGGTGAATACCTCTGATGATATTGTTTGGAAACCCGGTGCTGGGAAGGAGATCACCAAAGCTATTGAACCCGACACGTTTTTACACTTTCCGGAGCCTTATGCAGACGGCCAGGCCGCAAGAAAAGGAGTTGACCCAATCAGTGTAGTGTCGATCATGGACCGGAAGTATTACGACCGGTTTGGGTATGTCTACCAACCAGACTACGTTTCCCTGTGGTGTGACAACGAAGCCACGGAAGTAGCGCGAAAACTCGGTCGGTATAAGTTCGTCAATAAGTACATTTTTGAACATCTGCACCCATCGGCCGGAAAGGCAAAAAAGGATGATCAGTACAGACACACGGAATCGTTTTTCTCAAAGGACAAACTAACGTACTCGCTAAGGACACAAGCCGGATTTCATGTTGCTTAGTATTTTGATACCAACGGTAAAACGACATAGAGGGAAGTTTTCAAGGCTTGCGGTTCATCTTTCCCGGCAGATTAAAGATCCATCAGTTGTGGAAGTGATTTTTGATAGCGACGAAACGCTAACTACTGGCCGAAAGAGAAACGAGCTTTTGGCCTGCGCAAAAGGTAAATACGTCGTGTTTGTGGATTCTGACGATTGGGTGCCAGATTACTTCGTCCGGGAGTTGCTGATTGCCGTCGACTCCGGAGCAGACTGTTTTGCGATCAACGGCACAATTACCACTAACGGAAAGAACGAGCGAAAGTGGTTCATTTCAAAAGACCTTCCCTATGAAGAATCTACACTAAACGGGAAGAAAGTTTATCTCCGCTACCCAAATCACATCACGCCAATGAAGCGGGAGATTGCCGTTCAAGTGAAATTTCCGGACAAGACCCATGGCGAGGATTATGCCTGGGCAACTGAACTCCACGAAAAAGAATTGATAAAGACTGAATTTAAGATCATCAAACCCATGTATCAGTACAGGTATGTCCGCTAGGCTTTCAATACTTATCCCTTCGATCCCTTCTAGGTTCGATATGGCGCGGACGCTGTATCTGGAACTGATGATGATGATCGGGGAAAAGGATATTGAAGTTTTGATGCTTGTGGACAACAAAAAGCGGACAATAGGCATGAAGCGTGAAGCCCTGAAGAACGCGGCACTTTCCAGCACAGTGGGATCCGAAGCTTGGAATTCACGTGACTTGAAGTCGCGGC
>JADMIO011331831.1_pt1 | contig 45941 bp, 44 predicted proteins | sample 8958161 | NCBI WGS metagenome assembly JADMIO01 (sample SAMN16585339, study PRJNA669376) | soil metagenome | isolation source: Crop rotation soil | place: USA: Cullars Rotation, Alabama | collected 2011
GCGACAACTTGTCCACGTGGAATTCTAAGCTTAGGATCCCAATGTGCTGGAAAGTCCGCCCTTCAGTCCCATGTATTCGAGCGAGCGTTCGGCGGCGCGGCGCTTGTGCTCGTCGGCGATCTCGGACGGCACCGGCACGCGGCCGGTCACCGAGGAGACCTGCTCGGGGCTCGTGCCCCAGGTCACGATCGGCGGCAGCTTGGCCGCATCGAGCTTGACCTCGCGGTCGAAGAACGCGCCGTCGTCGGTCGGCAGCGTGTCCCAGTAGCGCCGCGCCTCGTCCCAGAGCTTGCCCTTCGGCGCCTTGGGGCGGTCCTTGATATAGGCGTAGGCCTTCTCGTCCGGGGCGATGAAGCCGGCTTTCGCCCCGGCCTCGACCGACATGTTGCAGACGGTCATGCGGCCTTCCATCGACAGCGCGCGGATCGCCTCGCCGGCATATTCCAGCGAATAGCCGGTACCGCCGGCGGTGCCGATCTCGCCGATGATGGCGAGGATGATGTCCTTCGCCGTGACGTTCGGCGGCAGTTTGCCGTCGACCACCGCGCGCATGTTCTTCGACTTCGACTGCACCAGCGTCTGCGTGGCGAGCACATGCTCGACCTCGGAGGTGCCGATGCCGTAGGCAAGCGCGCCGAACGCGCCATGCGTCGCGGTGTGGCTGTCGCCGCAGACGAGCGTCACGCCCGGCAGAGTGAAGCCCTGCTCGGGGCCGATGACGTGGCAGATGCCCTGGCGGATATCGAACTCGTCGAGATATTCGAGGCCGAACAGCTTGGCGTTCTCGGCGAGATAAGCGATCTGGTCGGCGCTTTCCTTGTCCGGATTGGGCTTGCTGCGATCGGTGGTCGGCACGTTGTGATCGACCACCAGCAGCGTCTTGTCCGGGGCGTGCACCTTGCGGCCGTTGAGGCGGAGGCTTTCGAACGCCTGCGGGCTCGTCACCTCATGAACGATATGGCGGTCGATGTAGAGCAGGCAGGTGCCATCCGGCTGCTCGTCGACCAGATGATCGGCCCATATCTTGTCGTAAAACGTGCGCGGTTTCATCGCGATAAACCTTCCAGGAGATTGGAATGTGAGCGGCATTGCCGCCATGCAGTCAGAAAACGGCGCGGCTCAAAGCTCGGCCTGGATCGACGCGGTCAGCCGGCCGAAGAAGCGTCCCGGCAGGCGCGCATGATCGCCGAGCACGATCCTATGAACATTGGAAGCGTTCAACATGGCCTAGATATAGCCAGCCGGTGCATTCCCTACAACAAAAAGGCCAGCCTCCAGGGCCGGCCTTTTGCGCGTTCTCGTCGGCGATGGCTACTTGGCCGCGTCCTCGACGTCGGTGCCCTGGCCGCCGTGGTGCGCGCCCTCGGAGATGCGGGCCGCCTTGCCGCGCAAGTTGCGCAGGTAATAGAGCTTGGCGCGACGCACCTTGCCGCGGCGCACGAGCTTGATCGAGTCGATCATCGGCGCGAGCAGCGGGAACACGCGCTCGACGCCCTCGCCGTAGGAAATCTTCCGGACCGTGAAGCTCTCGTTCAGGCCATGACCCGAGCGGCCGATGCAGACGCCCTCATAGGCCTGGATGCGGGTGCGCTCGCCCTCGATCACCTTGACGTTGACGATCACGGTGTCGCCCGGCTCGAAGTCCGGGATGGTCTTGCCGGCGGACAGCCGCTCGGCCTGCTCCTTGTTGAGCGTCTGAATGAGGTTCATGGCAAATTCTCCGTCGGGCGCGCACACCAGGGGGCAGCGCCAATAGGCTTGATGTCCGGGTTCGGGCGAGCTTCTACGACAAAGCCGTGGGCTTGTCACCCCGTCCGTCTTTGGCGGTTATTTGGGGCCTTTTGGCCGGGTCCGGTAGGCCGCCCAAAGGTCGGGCCGGCGCTCGCGGGTCAGCCGTTCGGCCTCGGCCTGCCGCCAGGCCCGGACCTTGGCGTGGTCGCCGCCGGTCAGGATTTCGGGGATGCCCTGGCCCTCGAACACGGCCGGACGGGTGTATTGCGGATACTCCAGGAGCCCGTCGGAAAAGCTTTCCTCGGCGCCGGAGGCCTCCTTGCCCATGACGCCGGGAATGAGCCGGACGCAGGCGTCGATCAGGGCGAGCGCCGCGATCTCGCCGCCAGAGAGCACGAAATCGCCGATCGACACCTCCTCGAGCTGGCGGGCGGCGATCACCCGCTCGTCGACGCCCTCGAAGCGGCCGCAGACGATGACCACGCCATCGCCCTGGGCGAGCGCCGACGCGCGGGCCTGGGTCAGCGGCGCGCCTCGCGCGCTCATCAACAGGCGAGGGCGGCTGCCGGCCGGCACGGCATCGATCGCTCGGGCCAGCACATCGGCCTTCATCACCATGCCGGGGCCGCCGCCGGCCGGCGTGTCGTCGATGGTGCCGTGCCGATCGGTCGCCTGCGCGCGGATGTCATGGGCGTCGAGCGACCAGACACCCGCGCTCAATGCCTTGCCGGCGAGGCTCAGCCCGAGCGGACCGGGGAACATCTCGGGAAACAGCGTCAGGATGCTGGCGCGCCACATCGCCATCACCGTTTTCCCGCAAGCAGATGGAGCGCGCGCGATAGGCTCCGGTTACCTCTCCCCGCTTGCAGGGAGAGGTCGGCGAACGAAGCGAGCCGGGTGAGGGGGCCGTTCAATTTCGTTTGAGTTTGTGAATACCCCTCACCCCGACCCTCTCCCCGCGAGCGGGGAGAGGGAGAAGCAGCGTCCTGCTCGATCGAAACAACCATCACAATCACTCGGTCGAAATCAGCGGCACCACGACCATGCGGCCCGCGGCGATGTCGATCTCGGGCACCGCCGCCTCGGTAAACGGCACCATCAGCGGCTCGCCGCCGCCCTGCGGCTTGATCTCCACCAGATCGCCGGCGCCGAAATTCAGGATCGCTGTCACGGTGCCGAGCGGCGCGCCGTCCGGTGTCACCGCGGCGAGGCCGACCAGATCGGCGTGGTAGAACGTCTCGCCGTCTTCGATCGGCGGCAGCTTGTCGCGCGAGACATAGAGCTTGATGTTGACGAGCTTCTCCGCCGCATCGCGGTCCGCGACGCCGGCAAGCCGTGCGACGAAGTGATCCTTCGCCGGCCGCAGCGCCTCGATGGTGAAGCGCCGCGTGCCGTCCTCGCTTTCCAGTGGACCGTAGGCTGTGACCGCCATCGGCTCCTCGGTGAACGACCGCAGCCTGACCTCGCCGCGAATGCCGTGCGCGGCGCCGATCTGGGCAACGCAGATGCGGTCGGCCACGGCGTCCTAGGCCTACTTCTTCTTCGCGGCTTCTTGCGCGATGGCCCGCTCGCGGGCCGCGGCGTCGGCCTTCGCCTTGGCCTCGGCCTTGGCGGCTTCGGCGGCCTTGTTGGCCTCTTCCTTGGCGGCCTTGCGCTCCTTGCGCGGAATCGCCCGCTCCGGATTGTTGCGCTTCTCGCGCTTGGCGACGCCGGCGGCATCGAGGAAGCGCATCACGCGGTCGGACGGCTGCGCGCCCTTGGCGATCCAGGACTTCACCTTGTCCATGTCGAGCTTGAGGCGATCTTCCTTGTCCTTCGGCAGCAGCGGATTGTAGTAGCCGAGACGCTCGATGAAGCGGCCGTCGCGCGGCGCACGGCTGTCGGCGGCGACGATGTGATAGACCGGCCGCTTCTTGGTTCCGGCGCGGGCCATACGGAGGACGACGGGCATTGGAGTTCCTTTCGGTTGACTGATTGGTGTGGTTGCGTTCGTTAAATCCTGAAACTCATTTCTTCTTGAAGAAGTCCGGCGGCAGTCCGCCCGGCGTCGGCAGCTTCGGTGCGCCGCCGCCGAGACCGGGGAATTTGCCAAGGCCCGGAAGTCCCGGGCCCGGCAGCCCCGAACCGCCCGGCGCCGGCGGCATTCCGGGCACGCCGCCGGGCATCTTCTCGGCGAGCTTCGCCATCTCTTCCGGCGAGGGCATACCGCCGCCCATTCCCATCATCCGGGCGAGGCCGGCCATCGGGCCGCGCGCCTTGCCGCCGCCCATCGCCTTCATCATGTCGGCCATGCCGCGGTGCATCTTCAGGAGCTTGTTGACCTCCTCGACCTTGGAGCCGGCGCCGGCGGCGATCCGTTTCTTGCGGCTGGCTTTGAGGATGTCGGGATGCTTGCGCTCGCCCGGTGTCATCGAGTCGATGATCGCCATCTGGCGCTTCAGCACGCTGTCGTCGAGATTGCGCTCGGCGAGCTGGTTCTTGATCTTGGCGACGCCGGGCATCATGGCCATCAGTCCAGTCATGCCGCCCATCTTCGCCATGCCGGTGAGCTGCTCGCGCAAATCGCTGAGGTCGAACTGGCCCTTGCGCATGCGTTCGGCCGCGCGCATCGCCTGCTCGCGGTCGATCGAGGCCGCGGCCTTCTCGACCAGCGCAACGATGTCGCCCATACCGAGGATGCGGCCGGCGATCCGGCCCGGGTCGAAATCCTCCAGCGCATCCATGCGCTCGCCGGTGCCAATGAGCTTGATCGGCTTGCCGGTGACCGCGCGCATCGACAGCGCCGCGCCGCCGCGGCCGTCGCCGTCGACGCGCGTCAGCACGATGCCGGTGAGGCCGACGCGCTGGTCGAACGAGCGCGCGAGGTTCACCGCGTCCTGGCCGGTGAGAGCGTCGGCGACGAGCAGCACCTCGTGTGGGTTGGCGGCGCGCCTGACCTCGGCCGCCTCGTTCATCATCTCTTCGTCGAGCGTGATGCGGCCGGCGGTGTCGAGCAGCACGACGTCGTAGCCGCCGAGCTTGGCCGCCTGAATGGCGCGGTTGGCGATCTGGACGGGCGTCTGGCCTTCGACGATCGGCAAGGTCGGCACGTCGACCTGCTGGCCGAGTACGGCGAGCTGCTCCATCGCCGCCGGCCGCCGCGTATCGAGCGACGCCATCAGCACCTTGGAATTGCGCTCGCGCAGCCGCCGGGCGACCTTCGCCGTGGTGGTGGTTTTGCCGGAGCCCTGCAGCCCGACCATCATGATCGGCACCGGAGCCGCGGCGTTGAGATCGATCGGCTGCGCGTCGGCGCCGAGCGTCGCGACCAGCTCGTCGTGCACGATCTTGACGACCATCTGGCCGGGCGTGACCGACTTGATGACGTCGACGCCGACCGCGCGCTTCCTGACCTGCTCGACGAAGGCGCGCGACACATCGAGGGCGACGTCGGCCTCCAGCAGCGCGCGGCGAACCTCGCGCAGCGCTGCGTCGACGTCCTGCTCCGACAGCGCGCCGCGCCGCGTCAGGCCGTCGAGAATGCCGGACAATTTTTCCGACAGGTTGTCGAACAGGTCGCGAACTCCTCAAAACGACTTTACGCCCGAGGGCGCATCGCGCTGTCGGGCGGGGGCCTCCGGCCTCTCGGACCAGTCGGCAGTACAGATATTCCAGCTCTTTTCGAGAGCGGGCGGACCATACGGGCAGGGCCCCGGACGGTCAAGTTCTAGACGCGGCGGCCTGCCGCTACTTCAACATCACGAAAATCGAGATGTCGAACTTGTCCTCCGGCGTCGTCACCGGATCGGTCTGGTATTCCTCGATAAAGGTGCCCGACGGATCGAGCTGCCGTTCGTCGAGGTATTCGGGGATGGCGTTGTAGATCGTGTCTTCCATCTGGTGGAACGGGCCCTTGTAGGCGAACCGAACCGCCTTGCCGGCGGGCGTCTGGCCGGCGGCGATGTCGCCCTTGGGGGCATCCTTCGGCGCCTCGGCGACCGGCACCGCCGCCTGGAAGGTGAAATTGGTGTCGTCGAATTCGGTGTAGATCGTCATCGGCGGGCCGGTCCGCTGGATGCCCTGCTTGTCGAGATAGGCATAGACCGACTTGAACGCGTCCTGGATCGTCTCCAGCGCGTTGTCCCAGCTTCCATTGCCCTTCATGTAGATGATGGTCCGGGGCGTCAGCGTCACGTCGACGCCGAACGGCTCCTTGGCGGGCGCCGGGGCTTCGGCCTTGGGCGGCGGCGGGGGCGGCGTGGCGCCCGGCGCGGGGTTGGGCGATTGTGCGAACGCCGATGCGGCGACGCCGAATGCAAGCACCGCGGCAAGACTGGTTGCCCGCCAGATGCAGGTCATCGAAATCTCCTTGGAACTGGCTGCGCTTCCGGCTCTGCGCGCGAAGAATCAGCAAATCTACCACGCCGCCGCAACGACGGAATAAACGAAAACGTGTGATCGCCCCGGCGCGATTGGCTGGCTCTGGCCATTATTCGGCCATTTCCCATATAAACGGGGCGGCTTTTCGTCCGGGCATTTTATGAGCGCGCTCGCCAACCGGCCATTCGTAAAGATGAACGGTCTCGGCAACGAGATCGTGGTCGTCGATATGCGCAAATCCCCGGCCGCGATCAGCGCCGGCGACGCCCGCGCCGTGGCGCAGCCCGGCGGCGCGCCTTACGACCAGCTCATGGCGCTCTATCCGCCGCGCCTGGCGGGTACGGATATGCTCGTCCGCATCTACAACAACGACGGCTCGGAGGCCAGCGCCTGCGGTAACGGCATGCGCTGCGTCGCCTCCCTGCTGACCAAGGAGAGCGGCAAGGACAAGATGTCGTTCGAGGTCGACGGCCGGCTGCTCAGCACGTGGAAGAACGGCGACGGGTTGTTCACCGTCGACATGGGTGCGCCGCGTTTTGCCTGGAACGAGATTCCGCTCAGCGAGGAATTCCGCGACACCCGCGCCATCGAATTGCAGATCGGGCCGATCGACAAGCCGATCCTGCATTCGCCCTCGGTGGTCAGCATGGGCAATCCGCACGCGATCTTCTGGGTCGATGACGTCAACGCCTACGATCTCGCCAAATTCGGACCCTTGCTGGAAAACCATCCGATGTTTCCGGAGCGGGCCAACATCACGCTCTGCGCCGTGAAGTCGAATGAGCACATCGTCATCCGCACCTGGGAGCGCGGCGCGGGCCTCACCAAGGCCTGCGGCTCGGCCGCCTGTGCGGCCGCCGTCGCGGCGGCACGCCTGAAGCGAACCGGACGCACGGTCCGCGTGACCTTGCCGGGCGGCGACCTGACGATCGACTGGCGTGCGAGCGACGATCACGTGCTGATGACGGGGCCGGTGCAATTCGAGTTCGAGGGCACGTTCGATCCGGCGCTGTTTTCGAAGGCCGGTGCTGCGTGAGCCTCGACGTCGTCACCTTCGGTTGCCGGCTCAACATCGCCGAGTCGGAGGTGATCCGCCGCGAGGCCGCGGCCGCCGGCATGGCCGATGCCGTGGTCGTCAACACCTGCGCGGTGACGGGCGAAGCGGTGAAGCAGGCGCGCCAGACCATCCGCAAGATTGGCCGCGAACGCCCGGATACGAAAATCGTGGTGACCGGCTGCGCCGCGCAGACCGACCCCGAAGCCTTTGCCGCCATGCCCGAGGTCGATCGCGTGCTCGGCAACGAGGAAAAGCTGTCGGCTGCCGGCTGGGCCGCATCGGCGGGGAAGATCGCCGTCGGCGACATCATGGCCGCAACGAAAACCGCGCTGCATCGCATCGGCGGCATCGAGGGCCACACCCGCGCGTTTCTTCAGGTGCAGAACGGCTGCGACCATCGCTGCACGTTCTGCATCATTCCGTTCGGCCGCGGCAATTCGCGCTCGGTCCCGATCGATGACGTGGTGGCGCAGGCGCGCCGCCTGGTCGAGAGCGGCCACGGCGAAATCGTGCTGACCGGCGTCGACATCACGAGCTACGCCCCGGGCCTCGGCGTCCTGGTGAAGCAGATCCTGCGCGAGGTGCCGGAGCTCAAGCGGCTGCGGCTGTCTTCGATCGATTCGGTGGAGGCCGACGCTGACCTGCTCGACGCGCTCGCCCATGACGAGCGGCTGATGCCGCATTTGCATCTGTCATTGCAGGCCGGCGATGACATGATCCTCAAGCGCATGAAGCGGCGTCACTCTCGCGCCGATGCGATTGCGTTCTGCGATCAGGTGCGGCGGCTGCGGCCCGATGTGGCGTTCGGCGGCGACATCATCGCCGGGTTTCCGACCGAGACCGAAGCGATGTTTGTCCGTTCGCTCGAACTGATTGACGAATGCAGGCTGACGCAGCTTCACGTGTTTCCGTTCTCGCCGCGCCCCGGCACTCCGGCGGCGCGCATGCCGCAGGTCGCGGGCGGTGTCATCAAGGATCGCGCGCGCCGCCTGCGCGAGAAGGGCGAGGTGGCGCTGCGCCGCCACCTCGATGGCGAGATCGGCGCGCGCCGCAGCGTGCTGACCGAGCGCGGAGGGATTGCGCGCACGCCGCAATTCACGCCGGTGCGGCTTGCGGCCGCGGTCGAGCCGGGCGTCATTTTCGACATCGCCGTGGCCGGCCACGACGGGCGACATTTGCTGGCGGCGTGATAGATTGGCGGCGCGGGAGGAGAATCATGGCGACCAACGGCAAGCACACCATCTCCAATCTGGCCCAGCTTGAAGCGCTGTTTCCGGAAGAAGTCTATCCGCCGGCTAAGGTGAAAGAGACCACCCGCATCACCAAGGCCTATCAGGCGCTGATCGAGGCCTCGCCGTTCTGCGTCATGGCGACCAGCGGTCCCGGCGGGCTCGACACCTCGCCGCGTGGCGACCCGAAGGGCTTTGTCCGCGTGGTCGATGAGAAGACGCTGATCCTGCCCGACCGCCGCGGCAACAACCGCATCGACAGCCTGCGCAATCTGGTCACGGACCCGCGGGTCGCATTGATTTTCCTCATCCCCGGCGTCAGCGAGACGATCCGCGTTATGGGACGCGCGACCATCGTGACCGACCCGGAGCTGTGCGCGAGTTTTGCCATGCAGGGCAAGGCGCCGCGCTGCGTGCTCAAGATCGCGGTCGAGCAGGTGTTCTTCCAGTGCGCCAAGGCGATCGTGCGTTCGAAACTGTGGGATCCATCGATCCAGGTCGCGCGCGCCACACTGCCGACCGCCGGGAAAATCCTCGCCGAGATCAGCGGCGGCAAAGTCGGCGGCGACGAGCACGACCGCTTGGCTCCAGCCCGGATGATGCAGACGATCTACTAGAGCATGATCGTGTTGGATTGAAGCGGACGCCGCGAGGGCAGCGCACTCCCTCCCCTTGAAAAGGGGAGGGTCGGGGTGGGGATCGACCCGAACAATGCGATCCCCACCCGGTTTGCTTCGCAAACCGACCTCCCCTTTTCAAGGGGAGGTGTGGCGCCGCAGCAAACTGCGATTCAACCTCAAACAAAATTGCTCTAGGCGGCAGGCGCCGTGCGCGGCTTGCTGGACGCCGGCGGCGTGACAAGCTGCTTGTCCGCTTCCTCATCCCAGCCGCACGCCTTCAATCTCTCGTGCATGTGCGCCGGCACCGGCGCCACGACCTTGATCGGCGGCTTGTTGCGATAGAGCGGCACCACGATCTCGCGCGCGTGCAGGTGCATGCCCGGCGCGTGACGCGGTGCGCTGCCGTAGATGTTGTCGCCCAGGATCGGGAAGCCCATCTCCGAGCAATGCACGCGCAACTGGTGCGTCCGCCCGGTCAGCGGCTCAAGCGCGAGCCAGCTCAATCCATCTGCGCGGCCCATGACCTTCCATGTGGTCTGCGACGGCAGCCCGGCCGGATCGTGCTTCATCCACCAGCCGCGGCTGTCGTCGAGCCGGCCGAGCGGCATGTCGATCTGGCCCTCGTCGGCCTCCGGCCCGCCCTCGACCACGGCCCAATAGGTCTTGCCGACCTTGCCGTTGCGGAACAGCAGGTTCAGGTCGGCCAGCGCCTTGCGGTGGCGGCCGAGCACCAGACAGCCGGAGGTTTCCTTGTCGAGCCGATGCGCCAGCGCCGGCATCCGCGGCAGGCCAAAGCGCAGCGCATCGAAATAATCCTCGATGCTGGCGCCGCCCTTGCGGCCATCCGGCCCCTTGTGCACGGCAAGCCCGGCGGGCTTGTCGATGATCAGCATCAGCCCGTCGCGGTAGAGCAGGCGGCTCAATATGTCTTCTGGCGACATTCTCTCGGCCCGTCATTGCCGGGCTTGACCCGGCAATCCATCTAGGAACAAGCCTTGTTACGAAGCAGATGGACCCCCGGGTCAAGCCCGGGGGTGACGCGTTGAGAGTGTAAAGTGGATCGATAGCCCCGGGATGAGCGACAGCACCACCGAGAGCGGCGAAAAAAAAGGCTGGTTCGGCCGCCTGACCGGCGGGCTGAAGCGCAGCTCGGCCTCGCTTGGCGCGGCGCTCGCCGATCTCGTCACCAAGGGTCCGATGGACCCGGTCAAGCTCGACATGATCCAGGACGCGCTGGTGCGCGCCGATCTCGGCTACGATCTGGCGCATCGGGTGACCGCGGTGATCAGCAGGGGCGCCTACAGCCAGGGCATCACGCCGGACGAGGTCAAGGCGGTGGTCGCGACCGAAGTGGCGAAAATCCTCGCGCCGGTGGCCAAGCCCCTTGTGATCGGCGACGCCCGGCCCTTCGTCATCCTGGTGGCCGGCGTCAACGGTTCGGGCAAGACCACGACGATCGGCAAGCTCGCGTCGAAACTCTCGGCGGAGGGCCGCAAGGTCATGCTCGCGGCTGGTGACACCTTCCGCGCCGCCGCCATCGAGCAATTGAAGATATGGGGCCAGCGCACCGGGGCGCGGGTCATCGCGCGTGAGCAGGGGTCGGATTCCGCGAGCCTCGCCTTTGAGGCGCTGAGCGCGGCCAAGGCCGAGGGCGCGGACGTGCTGATCGTCGACACCGCCGGCCGCCTGCAGAACCGCGCCGAGCTGATGAGCGAGCTGGAGAAGATGCTCCGCGTGATGAAGAAGCTCGACGCCGACGCACCGCACGCCGTGCTGCTCGTGCTCGACGCCACGGTCGGGCAGAATGCTTTGTCTCAGGTCGAGGTGTTCGGCAAGATTGCCGGCGTCACCGGCCTTGTCATGACCAAGCTCGACGGCACCGCGCGCGGCGGCATCCTCGTTGCCATCGCCGAGAAATTCGGGCTGCCGATCCATTTCATCGGAGTCGGCGAGGGCATCGACGATCTGGCGCCGTTCGCGGCCAAGGATTTCGCGACGGCGCTGGCGGGGCTTGAGTGATCCCTTGGACCCCCGCACCAAACTCCTGATCGAAGCGCCGATCGTGCCGACGTTGCTGCGGCTCGCGGTGCCGAACGTCGTCACCACCGCGGTGCAGGCGTCCACCGGGCTGATCGAGACCTATTTCATCGGCAAGCTCGGCACCGACGCGCTGGCGGGGGTGGCGCTGGTATTTCCCGGCGTCATGCTGATGCAGATGATGTCGGCCGGCGCGATGGGCGGCGGCGTGGCGTCGGCGATCGCGCGAGCGCTTGGCGGAAATCGCCGGGCCGACGCCGATGCCACGGTGTCGCATGCGCTCGTCATCGCCGCCGGGTTTGCGCTGTTTTTCACCGTCACCATCATCGCCGCAGGGCCTTGGCTTTATGCGCTGCTGGGCGGCCGGGGCGGTTCGCTCGCCGTCGCGCTGACCTATTCCAACATCGTGTTTGCCGGCGTCATCCTGATCTGGCTGTTCAACACCCTCGCCAACATCATCCGCGGCACCGGCAATACTCTCGTGCCGGCGGTGGTGACCATCGCGGGCGCGGCTCTGCTCGTGCCGCTGTCGGCGGCGCTGATCTTCGGCTTCGGGTTTATACCGGCGCTGGGCGTGGCCGGCGGCGCGACCGCGCTGCTGGCTTACTACGGTGTGGGATCGCTCGCGCTCGCCGGTTACCTCTGGTCCGGCCGTTCCGTGGTGACGCCGAAGCTCCTGGAGACGCGGCTGCGCTGGCCGCTGTTCCGCGACATCCTGCACATCGGGCTGCTCGCTTCGCTCACCTCGATCATGACCAACGTCACGATCGGCCTGACCACCGGCGTCGTCGGCGCGTTTGGCCCCGCCGCCATTGCCGGCTATGGCGTCGGCACTCGGCTGGAATACATGCTGATCCCACTGGCGTTTGGCTTCGGCGGGCCGCTGGTCGCCCTGGTCGGCACCAACCTGGGCGCCGGCAACCGCGCGCGGGCGTTGCGCGCGGCCTGGATCGGCGGCTGGCTCTGCTTCGGCCTGACCGAGGCGATCGGCCTTGGCGCCGCGATGTTTCCGGAGGCGTGGCTTTCGCTGTTCGACCGTGACCCGGCGATGATCGAGGCCGGCTCGGCCTATCTGCGCATCGTCGGGCCGTGTTACGGCTTCTTCGGCCTCGGCATGGCGCTTTATTTCGCCTCGCAAGGGGCAGGCGCGCTGAAATGGCCGCTGCTGGCCGGCCTCTCGCGCATGGTCATCGCGGTCGGCGGCGGCTATCTGCTGCTGCGCTGGTCGGGAAATCTCGTGGCTGTCTATGCTGCGCTGGCCGCCGGGCTTGCCGTGCTCGGCCTGATGATCGCCGCCGCCGTCTGGGCCGGGGTGTGGTTCAAAGGCCGCAATGACAGCGGCACGGCTTCGGGCTAGACACGGCGCATGAGTGAACGCCCCACCCTCAATCCCATGCTCAAGCTCGCGCTCGACCTCGGGCCGCTGCTGCTGTTCTTTCTCGCCAACGCCAAGCCCGCGCTGTTCGAGCCGTGGCTCGCGCCGCTCATTCCCGCGGCCGTCGCGACCGGCGAGCGCTCGGGCATTTTCGTCGCCACCGCGGTGTTCATGGTCGCCATCCTCGCGGCGCTGGCGATTTCATACGCGCTGACACGGCGGCTGCCCGTCATGGCGGTGGTGTCGGCGATCATCGTCGTGGTGTTCGGCGGGGCGACGCTGTTTTTCCAGAACGAGAGCTTCATCAAGCTGAAGCCGACGATCATCTATCTTCTGTTCACCGGCACGCTGTTCGGTGGGCTGATTTTCCGGAAGCCGCTGCTGGCGATGGTGTTCGACCAGATGTTCCATCTGACCGAGGAGGGCTGGCGCAAGCTGACGATCCGCTGGGCGCTGTTCTTTCTGGCGCTCGCGATCCTCAACGAGATCGTCTGGCGCACGCAATCGACCGACACCTGGGTGACGTTCAAAGTGTTCGGCGTGATGCCGCTGACCTTCATCTTCGCAGCACTGCAATACCCGCTGCTGACCAAGCACGACGCCAGCCCGAAGGACGAGGCTGGGCGTTGATGCGTCATCTCGGCGGCGCCGTATTCGCTGGCGGCTTGCGCCGCGCCGGCTGACGCGGGGCCGCAGTCGCCGGCCGCTGCTGCAAGTTCTGGCGCTGCAAGTTCTGACGCTGCGGGTTCTGCTGCAGATTCGGCCGCTGTGGGTTGGGCGCGTTGCCCGAGCGCGGCTGCCCCTGAATGCCAGGTTGCCCGGCGGGGCGTTGCGCCGGGAGCGTGCCTTGCCGCGGCAGCTGCCCCGGCTGCCGCAGATTGGGTTGCCGGTTGTTCGGTTGACGCAGTCCCGGCTGCCGTTGCTGGCCGGGCGCGCGCAGGTTGCGCCGCTGGTCGATCATCGTCCGGCCGATGCTGCGTGCCGCGAACGCGCGCTGCACAAAGCCGCGGTCGCGCGCGATCTGCTGCGGCGAAATCGTCAGCGCCACGGCGGCGAAACGTCCGCCCGGAGCGCCGCGGAGTGAAAACCCCGTGGCCGCGCGCGTCAGCAGGCCGAGCCGCGGGCCGCCACCCGCGCCAAACAATTCGATGCGCCCGACCCGGCCGTCCTCGTCGGCGTAGAGCTTGACCGCGACCTCGCCGGCCGAGCCGGGTGTCGCGCCTTCCGGCACCTCGACGACGCCGCTGGTGCCGCGAATGCCCAAGGTCGAACTCGGCGTCTCGATCTTCATGTCGCCGGTCTTGGCCACCTGATGCGCCGCGAATGCGACGGTGCCGCGGGCGATCTTGAACAAGGCCAGATTGTTCTTGCCGCCGTCCTGGTAGATGAATTCATCGACGGTGATGGACGCGTTGGCGGACAGGTTGAATGTCGTTTCATCGTCGAAGGTGACGCCGAGTGCCGCTGCGGCGCCGGTGCGCAGCAGGTCGCCCTTGAAGATGGCGTCCTGCAGCTTCAAACGGCGCGACGCGCCCTTCCGCGTCGCCGTCACGTCACCCTGGACGCTCGCGACGTTGCCGACCTCGTCATCGCTGGGCTGCGTGACCTGGGGCTCGGGAGCCTGCGCGCGGACGTGCTCCGGCTGCGCCATAGCGAACGCAACGAAAGCGGCGAGGATGAATGCGTAGCGGGCCACGGGAGCGAAGCTAAAGCAGCCGCGGCCGGCACGCCACGGGTCTTTGTCTCAGGTTGTGGGCCGAGCGTTTACTTCAGATCGGCCGGCACCTTGCCACCGTTGGCCGCAAGCTTCTGCATCACCTGCTTGTGCAGCCAGATGTTCATCGTCGCGGAATCGTTGGTGTCGCCGGTGTAGCCGAGCTCCTTGGCGAGCTCCTTGCGCGCGCCGAGGCTGCTGTCGAGATTGAGCAGCTTCATCAGATCGACGATGGATTTGCGCCAGTCGAGCTTTTCCTTGTTCGCGGCGGCGAGCTTGGTCAGCACCGCTTCGACATCGACGTTCGACATCGGCGCGCTCGCCGGCGCCGCCGCCGAGCCTGCCGTGGATCCTGGTGACGCTCCGGGGGCCCCCGGCGCTGCTCCCGGCGCGCCCGGCGCCGCTTTGGCGTGACCGAAGATCGCCGACATGATGGATCCGAAAATACTCATGAGTCGCTCCCGTTATGATCTGCAAAAATATTGACGCTGACAGTGCACGATTAGGGAACCGAATTGTGGCGGTTTACCGTGCAGCGCCTAATGGCTCTGGAACTGCCGAAACCGATGAACAATCGGGCAAGTCGTTCAATGACTTCGTCGGCACGCCCGGGGATTCGAGCTTATGGCTTGGCTGCCAGCGCCTTCTCAAGCTGCGGCTTCAGCACCGAATCCAGATTGTCCGCGCTGATCGGCCCGACCAGCTTGTAGGCGATGCGGCCGTCGCGGCCGATCACGAAGGTTTCGGGCACGCCATACACGCCCCAGTCGATCGAGGCGCGGCCATTGACGTCGGCGCCGACCGCGGCGAATGGATTGCCGTAGCGGCCGATGAAGCGTCGCGCGTTCTCCGGCTGGTCCTTGTAGTTGATGCCGATGATGCGGATGCGCTTGTCCTCGGCGAGCTTCATCAACAGCGGCGCCTCGTCATGGCAGGGCACGCACCACGACGCCCAGACGTTGACGAGCGACACCGCGCCGTTGAAATCGGCATGGGCGATGCCGGGCACCGGCGCGCCGTCGCGAACAAGCGCCGCGACCGGCGGCAGCGGTGTATCGGGCACCGGGCGCCCGATGAGCGCGGACGGCAGCTTGGATGGATCGCCGGCGCCGAGCCGGAACAGGAACAGCGCTGCAAGCGCGAGGAACAACAGCAGCGGCAGCAGCACGACCAGCCGATGCCGCTTCGCCGGTGCGGGTTCGGACGCGCTGCTCATACCGATGCTCCGGACCGGCGCGTCACGCCCTGCGCGTGCAGCCGCTTCAGGTGCCGGCGCTGCGCGCGGTTGTCGAGCTCGACCCAGAGGATCAACCCGGCCACCACCAGCAAGGCAACGGCGTAGGCGGCGACGATGAAGCCCGCGTGCGGACCCAAGCTCTCGAAAAAGCTCATGGGCCGCTTCCCGGCGCCGACTGCGCCTGGATCAGCATCAGTGCGCGGACCCGGCGGCGCAGGATCTCGTTGCCCATCGCGGCGACGTGCAAGGTCACGAACAGCAGCGTGAATGCGAGCGCCATCACCAGCAGCGGGATGAGGATGGTGGGATAGATGCTTGGACCGCCGAGCCGGATCACTGAGGCGGGCTGGTGCAGCGTGTTCCACCAGTCGACCGAGAACTTGATGATCGGCAAGTTGATGGCGCCCACGAGCGTCAGGATCGCCGCGGCGCGTGCGGCGCGCGAGGGGTCCTCGACCGTGCGCCACAGCGCGATGACGCCGAGATACATCAGAAACAGGATCAGCACCGAAGTGAGCCGCGCGTCCCAGACCCAGTAGGTGCCCCACATCGGCCGGCCCCACAGCGAGCCGGTGACGAGGCAGAGGAAGGTGAAGGCTGCGCCGATCGGCGCCGCGGCCTTGGCCGCGACGTCGGCGAGCGGATGCCGCCAGACCAGGGTGCCGAGCGCGGCCACGCTCATCAGCGCCCAGCCGAACATGCCGAGCCAGGCCGACGGCACGTGGATGAACATGATCTTCACCGTCGCGCCTTGCTGGTAGTCGTCGGGCGCGCCGTAGGCGAGGTAGAGCCCGATCACAAACAGCGCCCCGGTTGCTTCGATCAGCCACGGCAGAGCCCGATGGGCGAACGACAGAAACCGCGTCGGGTTGGCGAGATCGATGATGGCCATGAACCCTGCTTACTCCATTCCTTGCCGCAGCGCCGCAGCGGCCGCGAAAATTCCGACGACGAGGCTCACCAGCGTCAGCGCGCACAGGATCGTGAACGGCGTACCGAACGGCAATGGCCCGATGATGGCGGTGTTGGCGGCCGCGACGCCGAAGATCAGCACCGGCACGGTTAGCGGCAGGACCAGCACGGCCAGCAGCAATCCGCCGCGGCGCAACGCCACCGACAGCGCCGCGCCGATCAGGCCGATGAAGGTCAGCGCCGGCGTCCCGGCGAGAAGTGTCAGTGCGACCGCGGCGCTGGCGCGGCCCTCGAGGTTCATCAGCAGGCCGAGGAATGGTGTCGCGACGACCAGCGGCAATCCGGTGGTGAGCCAGTGCGCCACGGCCTTGGTCGCAACCGCGAGTTCGAGCGGGGTGTCGCCCATCAGGATCAGATCGAGCGAGCCGTCCTCGTGATCGGCGGCAAACAGCCGGTCGAGGGTCAGAAGGCTGGCGAGCAGGGCGCCGAGCCACAAGATGGCCGGCCCGATGCGGCCGAGCAGGGCGAGGTCTGGCCCAATGGCGAAGGGCATCAGCACCACGACGATCAGGAAAAACAGCACGCCGATGCCGCCGCCGCCGCCGACCCGGATCGCGAGCTTGAGGTCACGGATGAACAGCGCCCGAAGCGGATTCATGCCGGCTCACCGAGCGGTAGTTCCTTGGCCCGTTCGAGGCCGATCGGCCCATGCGCCGCCGCCACGATCAGCCCGCCGCCGGCGAGGTGCTGGCGCATCAATCCGGCCAGCATGTCCTGGCCCTGCCGGTCCAGCGCCGCGGTCGGCTCGTCGAGCAGCCAGATCGGCCGGCTGACCGCCGCGAGGCGGGCGATGCAGAGCCTGCGGCGCTGCCCGGCCGACAGGTGGGCGGCCGGCACGTCCGCCAGGGTCGCCAGGCCGACCGCCGCGAGGGCGGCCGACGAGGGTCCGGCACCCAAATAACGGGTCCAGAAGGACAGGTTTTCGGCGACCGTCAGGGCGGGCTTCAGGGCGTCCAGATGACCGAGGTAATGGGCCTGGTCCGGGATGGTCCGGTCGGGCTCGGCGCCGGTCACGGTCAGGTGGCCCGCGGCGATCCGCAGGAGGCCCGCGATCATGCGCAGCAGCGAGGATTTGCCGGCGCCATTGCGGCCGGTGACCAGCAGCGCCTCGCCGCCGCCGACGGCAAATCCCAGCCCGGAAAACACCTCGCGGCCGCCCCGAACGCAGATCAGGCCGCTGCCCTCAAGCCGCATCGGTGCCCCGCGCCCCCCGGTATGCCCGCAATGCAGCCTCCACCTTTGAGCTATTCGCGTTTGTCTAGCAGCGCGCGAAAAAAGCCCTTATAAACCAACCGGCCGCGCGGCGCTGAACGATCCGCGCCCGGTTGCGGCCGGGGGAAAAAGGTTAGCCCTGGCAGGCATTTAGACCAGGGTCGCCGAACGCCTCCGCGTCCTTGGATGGAACCCGTCATGACCTCGCTCGATAGTTTCAAATGCTGCCGGACCTTGAAGGTCGGCAGCAAAACCTATGCGTACTACAGCCTGCCGGTGGCCGAGAAAAACGGCCTCAAGGGCATTTCCCGGCTGCCGTTTTCCCTCAAGGTCCTGTTGGAGAACATGCTGCGCAACGAGGATGGGCGCACCGTCACCAAGGAGGACATCCAGGCCTTCGCGACGTGGCTCAAGAACAAGACCTCAGACCGCGAGGTACCGTTTCGTCCGGCGCGCGTGCTGATGCAGGACTTCACCGGCGTGCCCGCGGTGGTCGATCTGGCCGCGATGCGGGACGCGATGGATCACCTCGGCGGCGACGCGAAGAAAATCAATCCGCTGGTGCCGGTCGATCTCGTCATCGATCATTCGGTCGCGGTGAATTTCTTCGGCCACAAGGACTCGTTCAAGAAGAACGTCGAGGAAGAGTACAAGCAGAATCAGGAGCGCTATAAATTCCTGAAGTGGGCGGCGCGCTCGTTCACGAATTTCCGCGTGGTGCCGCCTGGCACCGGCATCTGCCATCAGGTCAATCTCGAATATCTCTCGCAAACCGTCTGGACCGCGCCCGGCACCGTCAAGGTCGACGGCAAAGAGCAGACGATGGAGATTGCCTATCCCGACACGCTGGTCGGCACCGACTCGCACACGACGATGGTGAACGGCCTCTCGGTGCTGGGCTGGGGCGTCGGCGGCATCGAGGCCGAAGCCGCGATGCTCGGCCAACCCTATTCGATGGTTTTGCCCGAGGTGATCGGCGTCAAGCTCACCGGCAAGCTCAAGGAGGGCATGACCGCGACCGACCTCGTGCTCACCGTCACGCAGATGCTGCGCAAGCGCGGCGTGGTCGGCAAGTTCGTCGAGTTCTTCGGCCCCGGTCTTGCCGGCCTGACCATCGCCGACCGCGCCACCATCGGCAACATGGCGCCGGAATACGGCGCGACCTGCGGCTTCTTCCCGATCGACGACGACACCATCGGCTATCTGACCGAGACCGCGCGCGCCCAGGCGCGCATCGATCTGGTCGCGGCCTACGCCAAGGCGCAGGGCATGTTCCGCAGCAAGACCACGCTCGATCCGATCTTCACCGACGTGCTGAAGCTGGAGCTCAACAGCATCGAGCCGTCGCTCGCCGGACCCAAGCGCCCGCAGGACCGCGTCGCGCTGAAGGAGGTCCGTTCGAGCTTCATCACCTCGATGGACAAGGAGTTCAACAAGGGCAGCGACGGCGGCGGCAAGGAAGTCTTCGAGATGCATCCGTCGATCGCGACGAACCCGATGGACAAGGACTTCAACAAGGCCGGCGCCAAGGGCCGCTTCCCGGTCGAGGGCAAGGACTTCACCCTCGGCCACGGCGACGTGGTGATCGCCGCGATCACCTCCTGCACCAACACCTCCAATCCGAGCGTGATGGTTGCGGCGGGCCTGTTGGCCAAGAAGGCCGTCGCCAGGGGTCTCAAGGTCAAGCCCTGGGTCAAGACCTCGCTGGCGCCGGGTTCGCAGGTGGTCGCCGACTACTACGAGACGTCCGGCCTGCAGAAGGATCTCGACGCGCTCGGCTTCAACCTGGTCGGCTTCGGCTGCACCACCTGCATCGGCAACTCCGGGCCGCTGCCGGAGGAAATCTCCGAGGCGATCAACAAGAACGATCTCGTTGCGGCCGCCGTGCTCTCGGGCAACCGCAACTTCGAGGGCCGCGTCAACGCCGACGTGCGCGCCAACTATCTCGCCTCGCCGCCGCTCGTCGTCGCCTACGCGATCGCCGGCTCGATGTATGTCGATGTCGCCAAGCAGCCGCTCGGCCTCGACAAGAAGGGCAAGAAGGTCTTCCTCAAGGACATCTGGCCGACCAGCCGCGAGATCAATTCGGTGATCCGCAAGTGCATCACCCGGCAGGTGTTCCAGAAGAAGTACGCCAACGTGTTCAAGGGCGACTCCGCCTGGGCCAAGGTGCCGGTCAAGGGCAGCCTCACCTATGCCTGGGACGACCGTTCGACCTACGTGCAGAACCCGCCGTATTTCGAGGGCATGGAAAAGAAGCAGCATCCGATCGACGACATCGTCGATGCCCGTATCCTCGGCCTGTTCCTCGACTCGATCACGACCGACCACATCTCGCCGGCCGGATCGATCAAGGAGGAAAGCCCCGCCGGCGAATATCTGCGCGACCATCAGGTCCGGCCGAAGGACTTCAACCAGTACGGCACGCGGCGCGGCAATCACCAGGTGATGATGCGCGGCACCTTCGCCAACATCCGCATCAAGAACCAGATGGTGCCCGGCGTCGAAGGCGGCGTGACGATCCACTATCCATCGAAGCAGAAGATGACGATGTACGACGCGGCGATGCGATACAAAGCCGAAGGCGTGCCGCTCGTCGTGTTCGCCAACAAGGAATACGGCACCGGCTCCTCGCGCGACTGGGCCGCCAAGGGCTCGACCCTCCTCGGCATCCGCGCCGTCATCACGCAATCGTTCGAGCGCATCCACCGCTCCAACCTGATCGGCATGGGTGTGGTCCCGCTGTGCTTCGAGGAGGGCACCTCGTGGCAGACGCTGGGGCTGAAGGGCAGCGAGCAGGTCACGATCCGCGGCCTGCACGGCGAGTTGAAGCCGCGCCAGCGCATGATGGCCGAGATCGTGGCGGCCGACGGCGGCTTGAAGCGCGTGCCGCTGATCTGCCGCATCGACACCTACGACGAGCTGGAATATTTCAAGAACGGCGGCATCCTTCAGTACGTGCTGCGCCATCTCGCGGCCTAGCCCGCCCGGCGTAGACCTCCGTCACCCGTCCCTCACCGTGAAGTGAGTGGCGGGTGATTTCTTTCCCCGCTATGACACGATCGTGACCAGGGTCGGCGGGGCAAGCGGAGGGTTGGAGATCGTTATGGTTCATCTCCGGTTCGCGTCCTCGCTCGCGCTCGCCTGCTTTTCGGCCGTCTCGATGCGCGTGGCATGCGCCCAGCAACCCCAGCCGCGCGCTACCGTCGAGCCGCGCGCGGTGATCGAACTGTTCACCAGCCAGGGCTGCTCATCCTGCCCGCCCGCCGACAAGCTGATGGCGGAATACGCCAACGACCCCTCGGTCATCGCGCTGAGCCTCGCGGTCGACTACTGGGACTATCTCGGCTGGAAGGACACGCTGGCGCTGAGCGGCCATTCCAACCGCCAGCGCGCCTATGCCAGGGCGCGCGGCGACCGCCAGGTCTACACGCCGCAGGCGGTGGTCGATGGCGCGGTCCACGCGCTCGGCAGCGACAAGGCCGCGATCGAACGCGCGATCCGGCAGACCCGCGAGCAGAGCGCGCCGTTGCAGCTTCCGGTCAAGATCGAGCAGAGCGGCGGCGAGCTGACCGTCACGGTGCCGGCGGCCCAGGATGAAAAGGGCCAGGCCGAAGTCTGGCTGTGCCCGATCACGAAAACGATCCCCGTGTCGATCGGCCGCGGCGAGAACAGCGGACACACTATCACCTACACCAACGTGGTGCGGCGCTGGATCAAGCTCGGCGATTGGACCGGCAAGGCCGAGTCCTTCACCGTGCCGATGAAGGATTTTCAGAACGGCCAGATCGATTCCGCCGCCGTGGTGGTGCAGAGCGGTGTCGCCAGCGCGCCCAAGCTGATGCTCGGCGCCGCGCAGATCTCGCTGCAGTAGTCGTTCAATTCCGCGATCGGCTCAACAGCTTCCGCCGTCATCATCTGCGAATAAAAAAGGGCCGGCAATGAAGCCGGCCCTAGAATATTGGGGGATTGAACCGTAACGCGAAACAACCGGCCCGGTCCTTCCAAGCCCCGGGGGGCTGGGGGGCTGAGGAATCCGGTGCTCTTCGAGACCGGGCCTGAGGTAACAACAACTGGCGCTATCTTACCTCCCAGCTAGGCAGCCACCTGTCCGAAATTGGGCAGCAATATGATTTCATTAACAAATCCGTGATCAGCCGCGCGCCACCCGATAATCCGCGCAAGCCCTTGCCGTCATTGGCTTACGGCGCGATCATAACGGCTCTTGAGCATCCGAAAACCGGTTCCCACTTTCCGGACGACGCTAGAACGACAACACAGGAGGCGCCGTATGACACTCGGCGAAACCGATCCGAGCGCGATTTACGGGGGCGCCAGCGCGCCGGCGGCCCCCGGCCATCAGGTGACCTTCGACCGGCGCGAACTGAACCGCATTCTCAGCCTCTACGGCCGCATGGTGGCGGCCGGCGAATGGCGCGACTACGCCATCGACTTCCTGAAGGATCGCGCCGTCTTCTCGGTGTTCCGGCGATCCTCGGAAGTGCCGATCTACCGCATTGAAAAAAATCCCAAGCTCGCGCGCCGCCAGGGCGCCTACAGCGTCGTGTCGGCGACCGGCCTGATCGTCCGCCGCGGTCACGAGCTCGAGCGCGTGCTGCGCGCGCTCGACAAGGCGCCAAGCCTTGTCGCCGTCTAGGCGGCGTTGTTGGAAGGCTGTGTCGCGGAGACGCCGCGTGCCATCGCAATGGCGAGCGCGACGACGATCAAGCCGCCCGCGGCCGCGAATGTGATCCTCATGCCGGCGGCGACGGCCTCGGGCTGGGCCGTCGTGATGTCGGTCGTCGCCGAAGCGAGCGCGAACACCGCTCCCATCACCGATGCACCGGTGATGAGGCCGAGATTGCGCGACAGATTCAGCAATCCGGACACGACGCCCCGCTGGTCCGGCGGGACATCCGTCATGACCGCGGTGTTGTTGGCCGTCTGGAACAGCGCGTAGCCTGTCGTGATGACGACAATGGGGACCACGTAGCCGGGGATGCCGAGCGTCGCCGGCAGTAGGGACAGGATGAATGAACCGGAGGCTATCCCGATGAGCCCGGCGAGGGTCATGCGCCCTGCGCCGAAGCGATCGGCCATGCGGCCGGCCGGCACACCGGTCAATGCGACGACGCCAGGACCGGCCGACAGGACGAGGCCGGCCGCAGCCGCGCCGAGCCCGAGCGCGCCGGACAGATAGAACGGCCCGACCACCAGGGTCGCCATCAGCACCGTCGATACGAGCGCGCTCATGGCGAGGCTCGCCCGCAGCGCCGGATCGCGGAACAACGCCAGCCGGATCAAGGGCGACGCGGTGCGCGCCTGGGCCAGCACGAAGACGCCTGCCCCGAGGGCGGCCGCCAGCAGCAGCGCCGCGTTGAGCGGACCGAATCGGCCGCGCCCGATTGTCATGGCGAGCGCGTAGGCCGCGAGCGTCAGCGCCAGCAACAGCGTGCCCCTGGTGTCGAAGCTCGGCCGCTCTGTTTTCGGGCGGGCGCGATCGGCGGGCAGGGCGCGAACCGCCAGAACAAAGGCCAGGATGCCCAGCGGCACATTGACGAGGAAGATCGCCTGCCACCCAGGCCCGGCGATCAGGATGCCGCCGAGCGACGGACCGAGCGCGGTGCCGACCGCGGACATTGTGCCGAGCAGTCCCATGGCGCTGCCGGTCCTGCCCTTCGGGACGATCTCGCCGGCAAACGCCATGCTCAGCGCCATCATGATGGCCGCGCCCAGACCCTGCACCGCGCGGGCGGCAATCAGCAGCCAGAGCGTGGGTGCAACTCCGCTCAGGACCGATGCCGCCGTGAACAGGGCCACTCCGACGAGCAGCAGCCTTCGGCGGCCGGTGATGTCACCGAGCCGCCCGACGCTGACGATGAGCGTGGTGCTGGCGAGGAGATAGGCCAGCACGATCCATTGCACCTCCTGAAAGGAGGCGGCGAAGGCCTGCGCCAGTGTCGGCAGGGCCACATTGGCGATGCTGGTGCCGAGCGAGGACAGCAGCATGGCCAGCGAAAGGCTGGCGAGCGCCCAGCGCACCGAGGGGCTTCGTTCCGCGCTTCCAGCGGCGACGTCAATTTGATCTGCAACGATGGTCTTCGACATGAGCTTCGCCTTTCCAGCAGCCCCTGAAACGGGGGGCTGCGGCAAACCTAGTCTTCGGGCTGACATGGCGGAACGCGCATCATTTGCACTTTATTCGTGCGTTTGACGCCACATCGCAATCGGACTGCTCTATAGTCGCGGCATGGCGACCCCCGACCTCAATCTGCTGGTCACCCTCGATGTGCTGCTCGCCGAAGGCAGCGTCGCCCGCGCGGCCCAGCGGTTGCGGCTGAGCCCGTCGGCGATGAGCCGGGCGCTGGCGCGACTGCGGGCGACAACGGGCGATCCGCTCCTGGTCAGGGCCGGACGCGGTCTCGTTCCGACACCCCGGGCGCTCGAGCTTCGCGGGCGGGTCGGTCAGCTCGTGCAGGATGGCGAGGCGGTGCTGCGTCCGGTCGAGCAGATGAATCTCAAGAACCTGGTGCGGACGTTCACATTGCGAACCCGCGAAGGCTTCGTCGAGAACTTCGGGCCGGCTCTGATCGCTCGCGTCGGTGCCGAAGCTCCCGGCGTTCGGCTGCGCTTCGTGGAGAAGCCGGACAAGGACAGCGCGTCGCTTCGCACCGGGGCCGTCGATCTGGAAACCGGCGTTGTCGGGGAGACGACAGGCCCGGAGGTGCGCGCGCAGGCGCTGTTCCGGGACCGTCTCATCGGCGTCGTGCGAAACAGGCACCCGCTGAGCAAGGGCAGGATCACGCCGTCGCGCTATGCGGCCGGCCGGCACATCCTCGTCTCGCGGCGGGGGCTCGACCGGGGACCGATCGACGAGGCGCTGAAGCCGCTCGGCCTGACGCGAGAGATCGTCACGATCGTCGGCGGCTTCACGGCCGCGCTGGCCCTGGCCCGGGGCTCCGACCTGATCGCCAGCATTCCCGAACGGCAAACCGCAAACCTGCGCGCCGGCATGCACAGCTTCCGCCTTCCCATCGCCACGCCGGAACTGGCGATTTCATTGCTCTGGCACCCGCGCCTGGATGCCGACCCCGCCCACCGCTGGCTGCGCGGGTGCGTGCGCGACGTCTGCGCCGGTTAGGGCGCGTACTTACAAATTGATGGTCCGCTTGGCGCGGCAGCCGCTACTGACGCCGCGTGCCGAGTGCCTTGGCTATGGCGGCGACCTTGGCGCGCTCGTCCTCGATCTCCGCGGCGAAGTCCGACGGCGTGCCGGTGTGCACCGTAATGCCCGCGGGCTTGAGCCGCTGCTCGATCTGCGGATCGGCGCCGGCCTGCCGGATGTCGGCGGCTATGCGGTCGCGGAGTTCGTTCGACATGCCTTTCCACCCGAAGAAGCCGCCAAATCCTGCGAACGTCAGTTTCGAAAATCCTGCCTCCGTGACGGTCGGAATTTCCGGGAACAGCGGATTGCGTTGCCGGTTCGGCACTGCAAGAACCTTGACCTTGCCAGCCTGTATCATCGGCCGCGACACCGCGAGCGAGACCACGGTGACCTGGATCCGGCCTTCGGACAGATCGCCCATGGCCTGGGTGAAATCGCGGTAGGGCACGAACGCCATGTCGGCGTTCACGTCCTTCAGGAATCCTGCAAACATGAAATAGGTCACGCCGGGCGTTGCCACCCAGTTGAGCTTTCCGGGCTGCTCACGGGCACGATCGACAAGCTCGGCCAGCGTGTTGACGCCGAGTGAGGCAGGAACCGAAATCGCCAGGAAAATTTCGCTACCCGACGATATCGGCACGAGATCGCCCACCGGATTGTAGGGAAGCTTCTCGTAGAGGATCGGATTTACGGTGATCAAATTCGGTGCCGAATAGAGCAGCACGTGGTCGTCATGCGCCGAGACAAATGCCGAGGCGGCGAGGTTGCTGTCACCGCCTGGCTTGTTCTCGATGACCACCGGCTGGCCCCACCGCTGTGAGAGCCGGTCGGCGAATAGTCGCGCCGTGGTGTCGGTCGCGCTACCGGCTCCGAACGGCACCATGATCTTCACAGCGCGCCGGGGCCAGGGTTGCGGCTGCGGCTGAGCCTGCGCCAGCTCTGCACCGCATGTCGCGATCAGTAGAGTGGCTACGAGGGCGCGGCAGAGATTTAGAGGTGTCACGACGACTCCTTGGGCAATAAACGAAACGTCAATTCGCAATTCGACCGACGAATTCCGACCTTATGCCGTTCGGAAGAACGTGATCGTAGCAGTTCAAATCGTTGCTTTGATAGTGCTTGCTTCAGGGCTTCGTTGCCGCGCCGGGCCCCAGCACACGCTGCATCAGAACGGTGTCGAGCCAGCGCTCGAACTTGTAGCCGACATTCTGGACATTGCCGATCATGCGAAAGCCCGCCGCGCGGTGGAGTTCGATCGACGGCGTTTGCGCCGAATCGCCGATTACCGCGATCATCTGGCGAAAGCCGCGGCGCTCGGATTCCTCGATCAGCCTCGCCAGCAGCGCACGGCCGATGCCCTGGCGATGCGCGCTGGGATCGACGTAGATCGAATCCTCGACGCTGAAGCGATAGGCGCGCCGCGGCCGGTAGGGGCCCGCATAGGCATAGCCCGCGATAGTGCCGCCGGTCTCCGCGACGATGTAGGGAAAGCCGCCGTCGAGCAGCGACTGCATCCGCCGCGTCATCTCGGCCTGGTCCGGGGGCTCGAGCTCGAACGACGCCGTTCCCGTGGTCACCGAATGGGCATAAATGCGCGTGATCGCGGCGAGGTCGGCGGGCGTGGCAGGGCGGATCGAGACGGACGGCATGGCGCGTATTATTCCACCATATCGGCAAAAGAAAACGCCCCGGCGCGAAGCCGGGGCGTTTGCCGTTTTTGCGATTTGCGCGGTTAGCGGCGGTCGCCGACCAGACGCAGCAGCATCAGGAACAGGTTGATGAAGTCGAGGTAGAGCGACAGCGCGCCCATCACGGCCTTGCGGCCCATGGTGCCGTCGTCATCCATCGAGTTGTACATCTCCTTGATGCGCTGGGTGTCGTAGGCGGTCAGGCCGGCGAAGATGCCGACGCCGAGCACCGAAATGGCGAACGATAGCGCGCCGCTCGGCCAGATCAGGTTCACGATCGACGCCAGGATCAGTCCGAACAGGCCCATGACGAGGAACGAGCCCATCGCGGTCAGGTCGCGTTGCGTGGTGTAGCCGTACAGGCTCAGTGCACCAAACGACGCCGCGGAGATGAAGAACACCCGTGTGATCGAGGCCCCGGTGTAGACGACGAAGATCGACGTCAGCGCCGCGCCCAAGAGCGCCGCATAGAACATGAAGAGCCCGAGCGCTGTGGTGTACTGCAGCGAGTTGATGCGCATGCTGATGAAGAACACCAGCCCGAGCGTGCCGAGCATGAGGACTATCGGCGTGTAGCCGCCGAGGAGCGTTTTGCCGAACGACGTCAACCCCGTGATCGCGCCGGCGTCGTTGGTCACGACGGCGTTCTGGAAGCACAACCACGCCACGACGCCGGTCAGCGCCACGGCGGCCCCCATGTAGTTGTAGACGCGGAGCATGTAGGCGCGCAGACCCGCGTCCACTGCGGCGGTCTGCCCGGCATAGCCGCCGCGAGCCGCCGTGTTCCACTTATTGTAGTCCGACATAGGAGTTCCCTCTCGTGATCCCGGACGGAGCCGGGCCTCCGGGCCTGCCGGCTCGAGCCGGCAAACCGCTTGCCTTGAATCTAATGCACCGCCGGTCGCTCCGCCAGGGATCGCAAGCCCTGGTTACCGAATGTTTAGCCGTTGATCCGGCTCGACAAATCGGCCCGGCGAGCGGCCGGGCTATTCGTCGCGCTGGCCGAGCAGTTGCAGGAGCAACGTGAACAGGTTGATGAAGTTGAGATAAAGCGACAGCGCGCCGACGATCGCCGCCCGCTCCGTCGTCTCGCCGTCCATCGCGCGGTAGAGATACTGCGTCTTCAGCCGCTGGGTGTCCCAGGCGGTGAGGCCGGAGAACACCACGACGCCGATCACCGAGATGGCGAACTGCAGCGCCGAGCTCGCCATGAACAGATTGACGATGCTGGCCAGCACGATTCCGAACAGCCCCATCAGCAGGAACGAGCCCACGCCGGAGAGGTCGCGCTGGGTCGTATAGCCCCAGAGGCTCAGCGCGCCGAACGAGGCCGCGGTGATGAAGAACACCCGCACGATCGAGGTGTGGGTGAACACCATGAAGATCGAGGCGAGCGACATGCCGACGAGCGCGGCATAGATCCAGAAGGCAAGCTGCGCCATCGCCGGCCGCATCCGCTCGATGCCGAAGCTCAGCAGGAAAACGAGGGCGAGCGGCGCGAAGATCACGAGCCACTTCAGCGGGCTCACGAACAGCATCTTGCCGAACGCGGTCAGCATCAGGCCGTCGCGCAGCTTCAACGCCGCGATGGTTGGATCGGTGGTGACCGAGAGCATGTAGGTGCCGAGCGCCGCGAGTCCCGTGATGGCGAGGCCCAGCACCATGCAGTTGTAGATGCGCAGCATGTAGTTGCGCAGGCCCTCGTCGACGGCAACGGTGCCGCCGCGGCCGAGCGCCTGGCCATACGGCGCGGCGGCAGCAACGTTACGCTCGTAGTCCGACATCGTCGAAACCCCCATGTCGTCGAACCGCACTCCGTTCCGCATCCTCGCGCAGCGCGCTGAACGGACAAACCGCGCGCAGCGGCCTTGAGCTAGTTATATCACGCAGCGGCACAAGCTGAGGACACCGGCCGGACGTTTGCCGGATTGGCGACGGTTTGTCGCAATGCTTCAAAGATTCCTGAGCACCGTCGCGGGTTTATGACCGAGCGCGGTGAACGTGCCGATCAGTCCCAAGGCAACCGTGACAAGAAGCGCGCCAAATGCCGCACCCGCCGCGGGGCCGGGCAGCCACACAAATGTGAGATTCATCACGCGCGTGACCACAAGCCATGCCGCGATCGAGCCGGCGGCAACACCAAACAGTGCGGTTGCGCCGCCGAGCATGAGATACTCCAGCGCGTAGGCGCCGATCAGCTTGCCGCGCGTCGCGCCAAGCGTCTTCAGCACGACCGCGTCGTAAACGCGAAAGCTGTGACCGGCCGCAAGCGCGCCACCGAGCACCAGCATCGCCGCGACCAAAGCCACCAGGCTGGCGCCGCGCACCGCGAGCACGAGATTGCGCACGATGTCGCCGATCGCCTCGATCGCATCCTTGACCCGCACCGTCGTCACCGCTGGAAAAGCTTTGCTGACCGCCTTCAGCAGCGTGGTTTCCTGCGTGAGCGTACCGCCTCCGGGATACGTCAAGGTCGCGATGTCGGTGTGCGGCGCGCCAGCAAAGGCGCTGGGTGAGAACACCAGCACGAAATTGAGGCCGAGGTTTTCCCAATTGACGGTGCGCAAGTTGGCGACGGTCGCCTCGATGTTGCGGCCAAGCACGTTGACCATGATCGGATCGCCGACCTTGAGGCCGAGGCCTTCAGCGATCTTCTTCTCGAATGACACCAGGGGCGGCCCCTTGTAGTCCGCGCGCCACCACTCGCCTTCGGCCACGGTCGAGCCACGCGGCACTTCGGTCGCGAACGTGATGCCGCGGTCGCTTTGCAGCACCCAGGACGCGCTTGGCTGCGCCTTGATGTCGTCGGCTTTGATGCCGTTCGCCGAAACGATGCGGCCCCGCAGCATCGGCACGCGATCGAGATCGGCCTGCGGGGCGTTTGTCCGCACGAAAGCGTCGAAGCGGTCGGAGTCGGCCGACTGGATGTCGATGAAATAGAACGACGGCGCCTTGTCGGGGAGCGCGCCTTCGAACTGACGCCGCAGGTTGCCGTCGATCTCGATCACCGTGACGAGCAACGCGAGCCCCAACCCGAGCGACAGTACGATGGTCGGCGTCAGCGCGCCGGGCCGGTGGATGTTGGCAATGGCGAGGCGGAGCGCCGTCGCCTTCGCGTGCGGCAGCCGCCGGGCCGCGGCCATCAACCCGACCGCGATGAGTTGCAGCACCGCGAACACGGCGGCGGCAGCGGCGACAAAAATCATCGCGATCTTGCGGTCGTAGGACAGCGTGACCGCGATCGCGGCCAGCGCCGCCACCACCAGCGCCGACGCGATGACATAGCGCCGGCGCGGCCAGCGGCGTCCCGGCGACACTGCATCGCGAAACAGCGCCGACACCGGCACGTCGTGCGCGCGGCCGAGCGGCCAGAGCGCGAACGCGAGCGCCGTCAACAGTCCATAGAAGAACGCCAGCGCGAGCTCGACCGGTTGCAGCGCCGGTGCGATCGGCAGCGGAATGATCGCGCCGAACGCTGCCGCGATGACGAACGGCAGCACCGCGCCCGCGGCGAGCCCGATCACGGCTCCGGCGGCCGAGACGAGCAGCACCTGCCAGAGATAGATCGCGAACACCCGGCTGCCGGATGCGCCGACCGCCTTCAGCGTCGCGATCACGTCGCGCTTGCGATCGATGTGGCTCTTCACTGCGTTGGCGACGCCGACTCCGCCGACCAGCAGGGCGGTCAGGCCGACCAGAGTGAGAAACTGGGTGAAATGGTCGATGTTGCGTTCGAGCGCCGGCGTCGCATTGGTGCGGCCGCGGATTTGCCAGCCGGCGTCGGGCAATTGTGCAGCCGCCGCCGCGGTCACGGCGCTTGCGGCGCTATCGCTGCCGCTCGGTAAGCGCAGACGATAGGTCCAGCGGACGAGGCTGCCCGGCACCAGGAGGCCGGTGGCGCGCAGCGCGTCCTCGCTGACCAGCACGCGCGGCCCGAAGGCGATGCCGTTGGCAAGCTTGTCCGGCTCGTTCCGGAGGACCGCGGTGACCTCGATCGTTGCGCCGCCGATGGTAAGGCGCGCACCGGGATTGAGATCGAGCCGCGCCAGCAGCGTTGCATCGACCGCGGCGCCGAACGCGCCATCGCGCGGCTTGAGCGCATCGGCGAGCGGCATGGCGGGATCGAGCGCAACGCTGCCGTACAGCGGATAAAATCCATCGACAGCCTTGAGCTCGATCAGCGCGCTCCGGTCATCGCCGGTTCGCGCCATGGCGCGAAGCGTTGCCGCCGTCGAAACCTGGCCATGGGCGTCGAGGAAGCGCCGTTCCTCTGGCGTGGCCTCGCGATGGATCAGCGAAAACGCCAGATCGCCGCCGAGGATGACGCGGCCTTCGCGGGAGAGCCCATCGGTGAGGCTCTTGGAGAACGAGCCGACGCCGGCGATCGCCATCACGCCGAGCGCGATGCAGGACACCAGGATTCGAAAGCCGTGCAGCCCGCCGCGCAGTTCGCGGAGCGCGAATCGGAGCGGGCTGAATCCGGAGGCGACGGTGGGCGAGGCCAGTGTCATGCGGGCTTCGGTGCGTAACGGTCGAGCAGAATGTGGACCGGCCAGAACAGCAGCAGCGGCATGCCGGCCATCAGCCCACAGACCCAGACGCCGGGTGAGACCCAGGTCTGGGCGGCGCTATCGCTCGGTCCCCAGACGTAATTGATGTTGACCGGCGTCAGGCCGGCGTTGGGATTCGGTGGCGGCATGAAGAAGAAGCAGATCAGGATGAGTGCCCAGGTCAGCACGGTCCAGGCCGGCAAGCCGCGGCGGTCATAGCCGAGCCGCCAGACGAGATAGGCCAGAAGGAACGGCAGCCAGCCGTGAAACAGCGACAGCCCGCGCAGGAACAGCGAGTTCTCGTGCTTGAACATGTAGTCGGTCATGCCGATCAGGGACACGCCGAAAATGTTGACCACGAAGTCCAGCACCCACAGCGTCTGCGGCGCCAGGATGCCGACCGCGCACATCGAAATGAGAAACGGGCTGTCGAGCCAGAGGCCGGCGAGGATGAGGAACAGCGCGACGTCGCAGAAATACAGAAAGTTGGTCGGCCCGTAGTAGTGCCAATAGACCGGGACCAGGACGATCATGAAGGCGGTGTAGGCAAACTTGAGCCACAGCGGCACGCGGTTGGAGGCGTGGGCGACAACAGCCGCGGTCATGGCGCGTTCAAGGCCTCCGCGCGGGCGCCCTCGATGCGGCCCGAGCGCAGCCGCACGATGCGGTCGCAGCGCTGCGCCAGTGCGTTGTCGTGTGTCACCAGGATGAGCGTGGTGCCGCGTTCGACGTGACCGGCGAACAAGAGCTCGATCACCTGCCGGCCGGTGGCTTCGTCGAGGTTTCCGGTCGGCTCGTCGGCGACCAGAATGGCCGGATTGGGCGCGAGCGCGCGGGCGAGCGCGACGCGTTGCTGCTCGCCGCCCGAAAGCTGCGCCGGATAGTGCTGCAGACGTTCGGCCAATCCGACCTTGGCGAGTTCCTCGCGCGCCCGAGATGCGGCATCGGCCACGCCGGCCAGCTCCAGCGGAACGGCGACATTCTCAAGCGCGGTCATGGTCGGGATCAGGTGGAACGACTGGAACACGATGCCGACGTTGCGGCCGCGAAACCGCGCCAGCGCATCCTCGTCGAGCCGCCGCAGGTCGGAGCCCGCCACCACAATCGAGCCCGTGTCGGTCCGTTCAAGCCCGGCGAGCACCATCAGCAGCGTAGTCTTGCCCGACCCGGAAGGGCCGACCAGGCCGATCGCCTCGCCGCGTCCTATATGAAGGTCGATGTCCTTGAGGATATGAACCCTGGCCGCGGCGCGGCCGAGCGATAGATTGACGCCGGAGAGCGCGATGGCGGGAGCTGCCGCATTGGAGATGTCGTTCATGAGACCTGATGTCGGCGTCCGGCCCGAATCCGCGTCCCGCTCATATGGCAACCCGGGCCATAAGGTCCAGCGGCTTGCGGCGGTGGCCGCAATCGTCCTGGGCGCCATCGTGTCGATGGCGAGCCCGGCACTGCCGGCGGAACGGACGATCAAGGTCGTGGCGCTCGGCGATTCGCTGACCGCGGGTTACCAGCTTCACGGCCGGGCGGCGTTCCCGGTGCAGCTCGAACAGGCGCTCAAGGCCAAGGGGCTCGCCGTCGAGGTCGCCAATGCGGGTGTGTCCGGCGACACCAGCACCGGGGGGCTGGCCCGGCTCGACTGGTCGGTCCCGGAGGGGACCGATGCCGTGATCCTCGAGCTGGGCGCCAACGACATGCTGCGCGGCACCGATCCCAAGATCACCCGCGACGCGCTTGGCGAAATCATCCGCCGTCTGAAGGCCCGTCACATCGAGGTGTTGTTGTGCGGCATGCGCGCCGCGCCGAATCTCGGAACGGACTATGGGCGGGACTTCGATGCTATCTATCCCAAGCTTGCCGAGGCGAACGGCGTTCCGTTCTATCCGTTCTTTCTGGATGGCGTGGTGGGCGATCCCAAGCTCAACATCGGGGACGGCCTGCATCCGACCGGCGAGGGCGTTGCCAAGATTGTCGCCGGCATTCTCCCGAAGGTTGAAGCGCTGTTGGCGAGCGTGCGGGCGAAGTCCGGCACCTGACATATGGTTGCCGGTGGAGTGTCGTATCTATCGGTTGCGTACCGGCGACGATCGTGATTCGTTGGTGCAAGAGTTAAAGAGCGATGCCACGACTTTTCACTGGCCTGGAAGTACCGCAAGCCTTGCGCGAATCGCTGTCGCTGCTTCGCGGCGGGCTGCCAGGCGCGCGCTGGATCGATCCGGAAAACTACCACCTGACACTGCGGTTCATCGGCGACGTCGATGACGAGACCGCGCGCGAGATCGGCTGGCAGTTGGGCAAGATCCGGTGCAAGGATTTCGAACTGCGTCTCGATGGGCTGTTGTCCTTCGGCGGCCGCAAGCCCCGCGCGATCGTTGCCGCGGCTGCGCCGTCGCAGTCGGTGATGGAGCTGCAGGCCGAGCACGAGCGCTTGATGCAGCGGGTCGGGCTCGAGCCGGAGGGGCGCAAATACACGCCGCATGTGACACTGGCGCGGCTTCGCAATTCTTCGAGCTTCGAGGTCGCGGAATATCTGTCGGCGCGCGCGGCGTTCCGCTCGCAGCCGTTCACCGTGTCCCAATTCGTGCTGTTCTCGGCCCGCGCCTCGGTCGGCGGCGGACCTTATATCGTCGAAGCGGCCTACCCGCTGGCGGCGTAGACGTTCAGGCCGATGCGTAAGTGTGCAGTTGAAGGACCGGGATCTTGTAGCTGCGGCTGGATGACTGCTCCTGCACGCGCACATCGTGCAGATGGTAACGCCGCGCCTCGTCGATGATTCGGGCGGTCAGCTCGCGCTCGTAACCGCGGTCCTGGTAGCCGTTCTCGACGGTGATCGCGGCTTCGGCGCGGCGCGCTGTGCGGTCCGGCACGATCTCGGCGCCGGCTCGCATCACGCCCTTGACGTAGGCGCCGATCAGGATCGCGCGCGACGCCAACAGTTCCAGGCAATGGGTATCGATGGCGCGGTCGTCGCCCGGGATGAGGCTCGAGCGGTCAAGCCGTAGCAGATGCGCGTGATAGTCCTCGATCGCGCTCGGCCCGACGACGCGAATCTCGGCGGCGTGAACGATTCCCACAGCACCCATGGCGGCGGTTTCCCCTGATCCTGAACAGGGGGAGGATAGGCCGCAATCCCCGCCAATCGGTTAACGCGAGCTTGCCGCGCGTGACGAACGGTTGAGGAGCCGTGACTGAACGTCGAGGACGGCGGTGGCAAAGCCGCAATGGTCGGCGACCAGTTCCCGCAGCACCGACAGTGGCGTCGGCCGCGCGGCGGCGACTTCGCCGACCACATCGCCGAAGTCGAAACTTAGCTCGGCGGCGAATTTTCGCGCCAGTTCCTGCATCCGGCGGTTGTTGGCGAGGCAGGCCATGTGCAGGGTCTTGATGCCGCGGTTCCGGGCGGCGAGCAGCGTGCGGTCGAGCAACGCCGAGCCGACGCCGTGGCTCTGCCAGTCGGTCTCGATGCTGAGCGCGGCCTCGGCTTCGCGCGCAAAGGCACGGCCGAGCGGGCGCAATTCGGCGGCGCCGCGCAGGACGCCGTCGGCGAAGAAGCCATGCACCACCGCGCCAAGCTGATAGGTGCGCCCGGCATAATCTCGGATGAAATCGTCGGAAACGCCGCCCCCGAACCGGTTGTGCCGGCTGGTCTGGTCGAGACGGAGAAGGTGGTCGCAATAGCATCCGGCTTCGCCGATCCACAATTTGCGGATTACGCCGCCGTCTGGAAGGGGTTCTTGCATTTTGCCGGGCTCCGGACGTTCGAGGCCAATTCAACAAACCGAATCGTTGTTGCTGCGCCGCAACATAAATGGACTTGATGACGGGATCGCAACCCTCAGGTGGCATAAGCGTCTGAATTATCTTCGGAAATCGCATGGCTGGCATGCGGGCCGAGGATTCACCGCGGTTGCTTGCCCATTGTGCGTGCAGGCCCTATCCGTGGCGGTTCCTCCACCCCCATCCACGCAAGCCATCGATGTCCGCTCTCGAACTCTACGAAGGCTTGGTCGCTGCCGGGAAGCTTGAGCGCGACCGGGCTCAGGAGGGCCTGTTGGCAAGATTGAGCGCGCTGGAGCAGCGCGTCATCGCGCACCGCTCCGCGCGCCGGGGCTGGTTCGGCAGCCGCAATTATGAGGACACCGCCAAGGGCCTCTACGTGTTCGGCGACGTCGGCCGCGGCAAGACCATGATGATGGACTTGTTCTTCGAAGCGAGCCCGGTCGTTCGCAAACGCCGCGCCCACTTCCACGAATTCATGGCCGATGTTCATGATCGTGTTCGTCATTTCCGCCAGAAGCTGAAGGACGGCGAGTTCGAAGGCGAGGACGCCATCCGGCTCGCCGCCGGCGAGATCGCCGAGGAGAGCTGGCTGTTGTGCTTCGACGAATTTCACGTCACCGACATCGCCGATGCGATGATCCTCGGCCGCCTGTTCTCGCGCTTGTTCGAGCTCGGCGTGGTGGTGATGGCGACCTCGAACGTGGCGCCGTCCGAACTCTACCGCGATGGGCTCAACCGCGCGCTGTTCCTGCCGTTCATCGCCATGCTCGAGCGGCACATGGAGGTGATCGAGCTCAAGGCGCGCACCGACTTCCGGCTGGAGAAGCTCGCCGGCCAGAAGGTCTGGTATGTGCCGGCCGACGACGCCGCCACCGCCGCGCTCGATGAGGCCTGGCGGCGGCTCGTCGGCAGCGCGAGCGGCATGCCGCAGGAGCTCTCGGTGAAGGGCCGCAGGCTTCGCGTGCCGCGCGCCGCGATGGGCGTGGCGCGGTTCTTCTTCCATGACTTGTGCGAACAGCCGCTGGCGGCGCCGGATTATCTCCGCATCGCGCACGAATTTCACACGCTGATCATCGACCGCATTCCGGTGATGGGCTTCGACCAGCGCAATCACGTCAAGCGCTTCATCATCCTGATCGACACGCTGTACGACCACTCGGTGAAGCTCGTGGCCTCGGCCGCGGCCGAGCCGGACGGGCTCTATCAGGCGACCGACGGATTCGAGGCCGCCGAATTCAAGCGCACGGCGTCGCGGCTGATCGAGATGCGCTCGCAGAGCTATCTGGCGCTGCCGCACGGCCGCCGCGATTCGGCCGCCAGCGGCTCGAGCGAGGGCATCGTCGAGACCTAGCTACTCGGCCTTCAGGCCGGCGGCCTGCAACAGCGGCGGCCATTTCTTCAATTCCACCGCGACAAACGCCGCGAACTGCTCCGGCGTCGTCACCATCGGCTCGAAGCCGAGCTTGCCCAGCACCGGCTTCATTTCGGCCGATGCGAGCGCTTCGCCGACCGCGGCGTTCAGCCGGCGGACGATCGGATCGGGCGTGCCGATCGGCGCCAGGAAACCAAGCCAGACATCCGGGTTGTAGCCGACCTCCGGATAGCCGCTTTCGGCCATGGTCGGCACGTTGGGCAAATCCGGGCTGCGCTTCGGCCCGGTGAAGGCGAGCGGCCGCGCCTTGCCGTCCTGGATCAGGGCCAGCAGGTTTGCCGTCGGCGCCATGTTGATGTCGATGCGGCCACCGAGCAGATCGGCGCGCGCCTGCTCGCCGCCGCGATAGGGGATGCCGGCGAAGTCGGTGCCGGTCACCTGCCGGAACGTCTCGCTCAGGATGTGCGGCGTGGTGGCGAGCCCGTAGCCGAACGTGACCTTGCCCGGATTGGCTTTGATGTGTGCGACCAGCTCCCTAACGGTCCTGGCCGGCACGGCAGGCGCGACCACCATGACGTGTGAATAGCTGACCACGCTCGCCACCGGGGCGAGGCTCTTGAACGGGTCGAAGTTCATGCTGGGATAGAGCACCGGGGTGTAGACCAGGTTCGGGCCGATGAAGAGCAGCGTGTAGCCGTCCGGTGGCGCGGCCATCACCGCCTTGAGCCCGATCGTGGTCCCGCCGCCCGGCTTGTTCTCGATCACCATGCTCTGGCCGATTCGGGCCTGGATGTGCTGGGTGATGACGCGCGCGGCGGCATCGACCGGCGAGCCGGGGACAAACGGTACGATCACCTTGATGACGCGATCCGGGTAGACCTGCGCGAGGGCCGCGCCCCAGCCGAGACCAAACGTCAGCAGCGATGCCGCGACCAGTCGTCTCAGAACCATGACGCGTTCCCCTCCGATCCGCTCAGGCTATCGCCCGGCCCATTTTCCGACAATCCAGCGCGGCCCGCCGAGTGACTTGAACGCCCGTGCCGAAACGGCTAATGACCCCAAAGACCGGGCGATTTCGGCCGTCGGATAAGGATTTTCCCCACATGGCGCGTAACAAGATTGCGTTGATCGGCGCAGGCCAGATTGGCGGCACCCTCGCTCACCTCATCGGCCTCAAACAGCTCGGCGACGTCGTCCTGTTCGACATCGCCGAGGGCGTGCCCCAGGGCAAGGCGCTCGACCTCATCCAGTCGTCGCCGGTCGAAGGCTTCGACGCCAAGTTCATGGGCACCAACGCCTACGAAGCGATGGAAGGCGCCAACGTCTGCATCGTCACCGCCGGCGTGCCGCGCAAGCCCGGCATGAGCCGCGACGATCTGCTCGGCATCAACCTCAAGGTGATGGATCAGGTCGGCGCCGGCCTGAAGAAATACGCTCCCAACGCCTTCGTCATCTGCATCACCAACCCGCTCGATGCGATGGTGTGGGCGCTGCAGAAGTCGTGCGGGCTGCCGAAGAACATGGTGGTCGGCATGGCGGGCGTGCTCGATTCGGCGCGGCTGCGCTATTTCCTCGCCGACGAGTTCAACGTCTCGGTCGAGGACGTCAGCGCCTTCGTGCTCGGCGGCCACGGCGACAGCATGGTGCCGATGGCGCGCTACTCGACGGTGGCCGGCATTCCGTTGCCTGACCTGATCAAGATGGGCTGGACCACCCAGGCTCGCGTCGACGAGATCATGACGCGCACCAAGAATGGCGGCGCCGAGATCGTCAACCTGCTCAAGACCGGCTCGGCGTTCTACGCGCCGGCGTCGTCGGCCATCTCGATGGCCGAGAGCTATCTGCTCGACAAGAAGCGCGTGCTGCCCTGCGCCGCCTGGCTCAATGGCGAGTACGGCGTGAAGGGCCTCTATGCCGGCGTGCCGGTGGTGATCGGCGCCAAGGGTGTCGAGCGCGTGGTCGAGCTTGAATTGACCGGCTCAGAGCGCGCCGACTTCGACAAGTCGGTGGCTTCGGTGAAGGGACTGGTCGAGGCTTGCCAGAAGATCGCGCCGGATTTGGGGAAGAGGTAACGCCCCGAAATGCTGACGCTCCGGCCCAATTGCGAATGCTGCGACAAGGACCTGCCGCCAGATGCGGCGGATGCCATGATCTGCACCTACGAGTGCACCTTCTGCGCGAGTTGCGTGGCCAATAGGTTGCTCGGTGGGCGATGCCCCAATTGCGGAGGGGAGCTGGTGCGTCGGCCAGTTCGTCCGGCTGCCATGCTTGCCAAGCATCCGGCTTCAACCGAACGGGTGCTTAAACCTCACAAAGGATGCGCCGCGTAGGACGCGCGGTGTGCGCCCGAACCATCAGACCGAAGGGCCATCATGAACATCCACGAGTATCAGGCCAAGGCGGTGCTGCGCGAATTCGGCGTGCCGACGCCCAAAGGCATGCCGGCGTTCAATGTCGATGAAGCCGAAAAGGCCGCCAAGGAACTCGGCGGCCCGGTGTGGGTGGTGAAGGCGCAGATCCACGCCGGCGGCCGCGGCAAGGCCGGCGGCGTCAAGGTGGTGAAGTCGATCGACGACGTGAAGAAGGAGGCGGCGCGCATCCTCGGCTCGACTCTGGTCACGCATCAGACCGGACCGAAGGGCAAGGTGGTGAACCGCCTCTATATCGAGGACGGCTCCGCCATCGACAAGGAATTCTATCTGTCGATGCTGGTCGATCGCGAGACGTCGCGCGTCGCGATCGTGGTCTCGACCGAAGGCGGCATGGACATCGAGAAGGTCGCGCACGACACGCCGGACAAGATCGTCACCGTTTCGGTCGATCCGGTGACCGGCATCTGCCCGCATCACGTGCGGCGCGTATCCAAGGCGCTCGGCCTCGACGCCGACTTGCAGAAGCAGATGAGCGTGGTGCTCACCGGCCTCTACCGCGCGTTCACCGAGAAGGACATGAGCCTGCTCGAGGTCAATCCGCTGGTCGTCACCAAGGACAAGAAGCTGATCTGCCTCGATGCCAAGGTCGGCTTCGACGACAACGCGCTGTTCCGGCACGCCGAGGTGGCGGCGCTCCGCGACGTCACCGAGGAGGACGAGAAGGAGATCGAGGCCTCCAAGTACGATCTCAACTACGTCGCGCTCGACGGCTCGATCGGCTGCATGGTCAACGGCGCCGGCTTGGCGATGGCGACCATGGACATCATCAAGCTCTATGGCATGGAGCCGGCGAACTTCCTCGACGTCGGCGGCAGCGCCAGCAAAGAGAAGGTCGCTTCGGCCTTCAAGATCATCACCTCCGATCCGAAGGTGAAGGGCATCCTGGTCAACATCTTCGGCGGCATCATGAAGTGCGACGTGATCGCCGAAGGCGTGGTCGCCGCGGTGAAGGAGGTCGGACTTCAGGTGCCGCTGGTGGTGCGGCTGGAAGGCACCAACGTCGATCTCGGCAAGAAGATCATCGCCGAGTCGAAATTGAACGTGACCTCCGCCGACGATCTCGACGATGCCGCGCAGAAGATCGTCGCCGCCGTGAAGAAAGCCGCGTGATGATCGCCTTTGTTCGGCGGATGATCCCCACCCGGCGGCCTTTGGCCGCCGACCTCCCCTTTTCAAGGGGAGGTGACGTGCGGCAAGGCTGCGGATCATGAGCTTGCGTTCAACGAGTGGCGGTTCCGCGGCGCTACCTCCCCTTGAAAAGGGGAGGTCGGCGAGCGTAGCGAGCCGGGTGGGGATCAAGCAGCCTCGATTTGATCGTTCAAAGTTCAAAACAGCGAACGCCCGTCGCCTTCGTCGCAACTCAACCGATGTCGAAATGAAACTCTGGCAGCGGTTGCGCAACCGCCAACTCGGCGTGGATTTTCGCCGTCAGCATCCTGCGGGTTCGTTCATTCTGGATTTTTATTGTTCGACGCTGCGTCTTGCCATCGAGCTTGATGGGGGACAACACGCAATTGTTCCGCGACGCGATCAGTATCGCGATGCTTGGCTTGCCGAACGAGATGTGACGGTTCTCCGTTTCTGGAATTCAGACATCACTGAAAACATCGGTGGTGCCCTCGAAATGATTGCAGCGAGGATTGCTGAATTGCAGACCGCGCAATCGGCCCCCACCCGGCGCTGGCGCGCCGACCTCCCCCTTGCAGGGGGAGGTGACTCGCGGAAAGGTCGCGCCTGATGGGCATCCTCGTCGACAAGAACACCAAGGTCATCTGCCAGGGCTTCACCGGCAAGAACGGCACCTTCCATTCCGAGCAGGCCATCGCCTACGGCACCAAGATGGTCGGCGGCACCTCGCCCGGCAAAGGCGGCTCGACGCATCTCAATCTGCCGGTGTTTGACACCGTCGCCGAAGCCAAGGCCAAGACCGGCTGCAACGCCAGCGTAATCTATGTGCCGCCGCCCGGCGCCGCCGACGCCATCTCCGAGGCGATCGAGGCCGAGATCGCGCTGATCGTCTGCATCACCGAAGGCATCCCGGTCGAGGACATGGTCAAGGTGAAGCGCGAGCTCAGCGGCTCGAAGTCGCGCCTGATCGGGCCGAACTGCCCGGGCGTGATGACCGCCGGCGAATGCAAGATCGGCATCATGCCGGCCTCGATCTTCAAGCCCGGCAAGGTCGGGATCGTGTCGCGCTCCGGCACCTTGACCTATGAGGCGGTGTTCCAGACCACCCGCGAAGGGCTCGGCCAGACCACGGCGCTCGGCATCGGCGGCGACCCGGTGAAGGGCATGGATTTCATCGAAGGGCTTGAGATGTTCCTCGCCGACAAGGCCACCGAGGCCATCGTGATGATCGGCGAGATCGGCGGCTCGTCGGAGGAAGACGCGGCGCAGTTCCTCAAGGACGAGGCGAAGAAGGGCCGCAAGAAGCCGATGGTCGGCTTCATCGCCGGCCGCACCGCGCCGCCCGGCCGCCGCATGGGTCACGCCGGTGCGATCATTGCGGGCGGCAAGGGCGATGCGCCGTCTAAAATAGCGGCAATGGAATCGGCGGGAATCAAGGTATCACCGTCTCCGGCTCGGATCGGAAAGACGCTGATCGAGGTTCTGAAAGGCTGATTCAATTCTTCGATCCAACTTGGATCAATTGTCGGCTGCTAGACCTTTCGTCGCCTTCCAGATGTCTTAAATCTGAGTCATACCAGCGTTGGCGGTCGCGGGTGCACATGCCTATGCGCCGCCTTCCCGGGGCCTCATGCCCCGCAAAGGACGTGACGATGTCTCGCCAGGACGCGAATGCGGCGTTTGCCCGCACATCTTTCCTTTATGGCGGCAACGCCGCCTATGTCGAACAGCTCCAGTCGCGCTTTGAGGCCGATCCGGCATCGGTCGATGCCGAGTGGCGCGCATTTTTCGAGGGCCTGAAGGACAACCGCGCCGATGTCATCAAGGGCGCCAGCGGCCCGTCCTGGAAGCGGCCCAACATTCCGCATGCCAATGGCGATCTGGTCGCGGCGCTGACCGGCGACTGGAGCGAGGTCGAGAAGGCCGTCGGCGACAAGATCAAATCCAAGGCGCAGGCCAAGGGCGTGGAGATTTCCGCAGCCGGGGTGCAGGAGGCGACGCGGGATTCCATCCATGCGCTGATGCTGATCCGCGCCTACCGCGCGCGGGGGCATTTCCACGCCAAGCTCGATCCGCTCGGGCTGGCCGGCATCAAGGACGAAGCCGAGCTCGATCCGGGTTCCTATGGCTTCACCGAGGGCGACCTTGATCGCAAGATTTTCCTCGACAAGGTGCTGGGGCTCGAGTTCGCCACCCTGCGCGAGATCATCGCCATCCTGCGGCGCACCTACTGCCAGACGCTCGGCGTCGAGTTCTTGCACATTTCGGACGCCGCGCAGAAGGGCTGGATCCAGGAGCGCATCGAAGGCCGCGACAAGGAGATCAACTTCACCCGCGAGGGCAAGCGCGCGATCCTGAACAAGCTCGTCGAGGCCGACGGCTTCGAGAAGTTCTGCGATGTGAAATTCACCGGCACCAAGCGCTTCGGCCTCGACGGCGGCGAATCGATGATCCCGGCGCTGGAGCAGATCATCAAGCGCGGCGGCGCGCTCGGCGTCAAAGAAATCATCGTCGGCATGGCGCACCGCGGCCGGCTCAACGTGCTGGCGCAGGTGATGGGCAAGCCGCACCGCGCGATCTTCCACGAGTTCAAGGGCGGCTCGTCGTCGCCCGACGACGTCGAAGGCTCGGGCGACGTGAAGTATCACCTCGGCGCGTCATCGGACCGCGAGTTCGACGGCAACCACGTGCACCTGTCGCTCACCGCCAATCCGTCGCATCTGGAGATCGTCAACCCGGTGGTGCTCGGCAAGACGCGGGCCAAGCAGGACCAGCACGGCGCAACCCGCGAGAATCGCACGATGGTGATGCCGCTGCTCATTTCCGGCGACGCGGCGTTCGCCGGGCAGGGCGTGATCGCGGAGTGCTTCGGCCTGTCCGGACTGCGCGGCCATCGCACCGGCGGCTCGGTGCATTTCATCGTCAACAACCAGATCGGCTTCACCACCTATCCGCGCTTCTCGCGCTCGTCGCCGTATCCGTCCGACGTCGCCAAGATGATCGAGGCGCCGATCTTCCACGCCAACGGCGACGATCCCGAGGCGGTGGTCTATGCCGCCAAGGTCGCGACCGAGTTCCGGCAGAAATTCCAGGTGCCGGTCGTGATCGACATGTTCTGCTACCGGCGCTTCGGCCACAACGAGGGCGACGAGCCGTCGTTCACCCAGCCGCTGATGTACAAGGCGATCCGCTCGCATCCGACCACGCTCGACATCTACGCCAAGCGGCTGGCCGGCGAGGGCGTCGTCACCGAAGGCGAAGTCGACAAGATGAAGGCCGACTGGCGCGCGCGGCTCGATGCCGAGCAGGAGGCGAGCCAGGGCTACAAGGCCAACAGCGCCGACTGGCTCGACGGCCGCTGGTCCGGCATGAAGCCCGCCGCCGCGATCGACGATCCGCGCCGCGGCAACACGGGGGTCGCGGTCGAGACCCTGCGCGACATGGGCGAGAAGCTGACGGCGGTACCGCAGGGCTTCCACGTCCACAAGACCATCCAGCGCTTTCTCGACGCGCGCCTGAAGGCCGTGGAGACCGGACAAGGGATCGACTGGTCGACCGCCGAGGCGCTGTCGATGGGCTCGCTGCTGCTCGAAGGCCATCCGGTGCGGCTGAGCGGCCAGGACTCGGAGCGCGGCACGTTCTCGCAGCGCCATTCGGTGCTGATCGACCAGGAGAACGAGGACCGCCACACGCCGCTCAATCACCTGGCCGAGAAGCAGGGCCGCTTCGAGGTCATCAACTCGATGCTGTCCGAGGAGGCGGTGCTCGGCTTCGAGTACGGCTATTCGCTGGCCGAGCCGAATGCGCTTACCTTGTGGGAGGCGCAATTCGGCGACTTCGCCAACGGCGCGCAGGTGCTGTTCGATCAGTTCATCTCCTCGGGCGAGCGGAAGTGGCTCCGCATGTCCGGGCTCGTCTGCCTCCTGCCGCACGGCTACGAGGGCCAGGGCCCGGAGCATTCCTCGGCGCGGCTCGAGCGCTTCCTGCAGATGTGCGCCGAGGACAACATGCAGGTCTGCAACATCTCGACGCCGGCGAACTACTTCCACGCGCTGCGCCGCCAGCTCAAGCGCGAAATTCGAAAGCCACTGATCCTGATGACGCCGAAGTCGCTCTTGCGCCACAAGCGCGCGGTGTCACGGCTGGACGAGATGGCGGCGGGCACCACGTTCCATCGCGTGCTGTGGGACGACGCGCAGCTTCTCCCCGACGAGAAGATCAAGCTTCAGCCCGACGACAAAATCCGCCGCGTCATCCTGTGCTCGGGCAAGGTCTATTACGACCTCTACGAGGAGCGCGAGAAGCGCGGCATCGACAACATGTATCTCCTGCGCGTCGAGCAGCTTTATCCGTTCCCGACCAAGGCGCTGGTGATGGAGCTGGCGCGCTTCAAACAGGCCGAGATCGTCTGGTGCCAGGAGGAGCCGCGCAACATGGGCGCCTGGCATTTCGTCGAGCACTATCTCGAATGGGTGCTCAACCAGATAGAGGCGAAGAACCGCCGGCCCCGCTACGCCACGCGCCCGGCCTCGGCCGCGACCGCGGTCGGGCAGTTGTCGAAGCACCAGGCGCAGTTGAAGCAGTTGCTGGAAGAGGCGTTGGGATAATTGGCCGTCGTCCCCGCGGAAGCGGGGACCCAGTAATCCCAGGTCGCTGCTGGTGGTTACTGGATCGTCCGCTTTCGCGGACGATGACATCGAAGCGAGTTGAGAGCGCAATGGGTAACGATCATGGCTGAAATCCGCGTTCCGACGCTCGGCGAATCCGTCACCGAGGCGACCATCGGCAAGTGGTTCAAGAAACCCGGCGAAGCCGTCGCGGTGGACGAGCCGCTGGTCGAACTCGAGACCGACAAGGTGACCATCGAGGTGCCGGCGCCCGCCGCCGGCGTCCTCGCCGATATCGCCGCCAAGGATGGCGAGACCGTCGCGGTCGGCGCGCTGCTTGGCCAGATCAAGGAGGGTGCGGGTGCTCCCGCCGCAGCGAAACCTGCCAACACGCCTGCTGCAAAGGCTCCCGAAGCGCCTAGGCCAGTGCCCGCCGATACGCCGCAGGCGCCGTCGGTCCGGAAAATGTCGGCCGAGTCCGGTGTCGACCCGGCCCAGGTCGAGGGCTCAGGCAAGGATGGCCGCGTCACCAAGGGCGACATGATGGCCGCGATCGAGCGCGCCGCGGCGCAGCCGACACCCGTACCGCAGACCGCCGCCGCCGTGGCGCGAGCCCCGTCACCGGCCGACGACGCCTCACGCGAGGAGCGCGTGAGGATGACGCGGCTCCGCCAGACCATCGCCCGGCGGCTGAAGGAGGCGCAAAGCACCGCCGCCATGCTCACGACCTTCAACGAGGTCGACATGAGTGCGGTGATGGCGCTGCGCAACCAGTACAAGGAGCAGTTCGAGAAGCGTCATGGCGTCAAGCTCGGCTTCATGGGCTTCTTCGTGCGCGCCTGCATCGCGGCGTTGAAGGACATCCCCAACGTCAACGCCGAGATCGACGGCACCGATCTGATCTACAAGAATTATTATCATATCGGCGTCGCGGTCGGCACCGAGAAGGGCCTGGTCGTGCCGGTGGTGCGCGACGCCGACGGCAAATCGCTCGCCGAGATCGAGAAGACCATCTCCGACTTCGGCCGCCGCGCCCGCGACGGCGCGCTCAAGATCGACGAGATGCAGGGCGGCACCTTCACCATCAGCAATGGCGGCGTCTATGGCTCGCTGATGTCGACGCCGATCCTGAACGCGCCGCAGTCCGGCATCCTCGGCATGCACAAAATCCAGGAGCGCCCGGTGGCGGTCGCCGGCAAGATCGAAATCCGGCCGATGATGTATCTCGCGTTGTCCTACGACCACCGCATCGTCGACGGCCGCGAGGCGGTGACGTTCCTGGTGCGGGTCAAGGATGTCCTGGAAGATCCCGCGCGGCTGGTGTTGGACCTTTAAGTTCGTCATCGCCGGGCCGGCGCGAAGCGCCGAGTCCCGGTGATCCCGATTCTCCGGGCAAGGTCGTGCCACGGGAATCGGGATGGCCGGGACAAGCCCGGCCATGACAACAGCAGAGTTCGGAGTATTCGCTATGCCCTACGATCTCATCGTCATCGGCACCGGCCCCGGCGGCTATGTCTGCGCGATCCGCGCGGCGCAGCTCGGCATGAAGGTTGCGGTGGTCGAGAAGCGCGCGACCCACGGCGGCACCTGCCTGAACGTCGGCTGCATTCCGTCGAAGGCATTGCTTTCCAGCACAGTGGGATCCGAAGCTTGGAATTCACGTGACTTGAAGTCGCGGC
>JADMIO010819966.1_pt1 | contig 45933 bp, 31 predicted proteins | sample 8958161 | NCBI WGS metagenome assembly JADMIO01 (sample SAMN16585339, study PRJNA669376) | soil metagenome | isolation source: Crop rotation soil | place: USA: Cullars Rotation, Alabama | collected 2011
TCAGGAGTCAGGAGTCAGGAGTCAGGAGTCAGGAGTCAGGAGTCAGGAGTCAGGAAACAGTTTTGTGTGCCACGCGGTTTTTCGTGCCACGGAGATGCGGTACTCCGCTTCTCCGTGCGAAGATGCCAGTGCTTGCAAGTTCGCACGGAGATTTCGCACCAAGGTCGCCGAACGTATCAAAGTGCTGGAGCGCAATCTCCGTGGCACACAGGTCTCGAGGCAAGCATAAGTTTCCGAGCGGTGGGCCTCGCTCTGCTCGGCCCACCCTACGGAATCGCTACAACACTGGGCCGATGGACCAGGGGGCGAATTCTTCTTCGCCGACGCCGTGGAGTTCGCTTTTGGTTTTTTTGCCGCTGGCGACGGCGAGGATTTGTTCGAAGATGTGTCGGCCGACTTCGGCGACGGGGGTGCCGGCGAGGATGACGCCGGCGTTGATGTCCATGTCGTCGACCATGTGCTCGTACATCGGAGTGTTAGTGGCGATCTTGAGGGAGGGAGCAGGTTTGCAGCCGAAGACGGAGCCGCGGCCGGTGGTGAAGACCAGGACATTGGCGCCGCCGGCGACGATGCCGGTCATGCTCACCGGGTCGAAGCCGGGCGTGTCCATGACGACCAGGCCCTTGGCGCGGACAGGTTCGGAGTAGCGGACGACGTCCACGAGCGCGGTGCTGCCGCCCTTGGCGATGGCGCCGAGGGACTTTTCGTAGATGGTGGTGAGGCCGCCTTCCTTATTGCCCGGAGCGGGGTTGTTGTTCAGTTCGACGCCGAACTGGCCGGTGTAGTGTTTCCACCAGGCGATTCGGTCGAGGAGCTTCTGACCGACTTCGCGACTGACAGCGCGGCGGGTAAGGAGGTGCTCAGCGCCGAAGATCTCGGGCGTCTCGGCGAGGATGCTGGTGCCGCCCTGGGCGATGAGGAGGTCGGAGGCGACGCCGAGGGCGGGGTTGGCGGTGACGCCGCTGTAGCCGTCCGAGCCGCCGCAGTTGGTGCCGAGGACTAGCTTGTCGGCGCCAAGCGTGGTGCGGCGGAGGTCGTTGACGCGAGGCAGGAGTTCGGCGACGGCACGGACACCGGCGTCCACGGTTTTGCGGATGCCGCCACATTCCTGGATCGAGATCACGGTTGGTGATTGCCGGCGGTCGAGTTGGTGGAGGCCCTGGTTCTCGATGAGGTGAATCGCCTGCCCTGTCTCGCAGCCCAGGCCGACGAGAATGTAGGCAGCGACGTTCGGATGTTTCGCGAAGCCGGCGAGGGTGCGGTCCAGTTGCTGGTGGTCCTCGCCGCCATATTGCATGGCACAGCCGGCCTTGTGGGTGATGGCGACGACGCCATCGACGTTGGGGAACTGGCGAAGCAGAGCGGTCTCGCGGATGCGGTCGGAGATATACTTGCTGGTGCTGGCGGAGCAGTTGACGGTGCTGATGATGGCGATGTAGTTGCGGGTGCCGTAGCGGCCGTCGCCGCGGTCGTAGCCCTGGAAGGTGCGGCGTTCCGCGGGGGCGGGTGGCGGAGGGGGACAGGCGGAGCCGATCTCTGGGGGCCGCTCGAAAGCGTTGGCGGTCAGGTTGTTAACGTGGACATGATCACCGGGTTCGATGTCGGTGCTGGCGAAGCCGATGACCTGGCCGTACTTGGTGACCGGTTGGCCTTTGCGAATGGCGCGGAGGGCAATCTTGTGTCCCGGCGGGATCCGGGCGGTGGTGAGTGTGGAGCCGTCATGCTCCAGATGGGTGTCGGCTGTGATCAGCCGCGTGGCCACGGCGACGTCGTCATTGGCATGCAGAATGATGGCGAGTTGTGACAGTGGCACGGTGGGCGGAGACATGAGAACACCGACTGACTGCTTGCGGCGGGCCCCGGCTCAGTTTACCATGCCCCGTGGTGGTGCCCAGTCTCGATTCGAGGATGCGATGAAGACGCTCACCCGCTCGGCCCTGTTCGTCGTTGCCCTGTCGCTCTGTGTGCTGGCGGCGTATGCCCGGCAGGACGAGGCGCCGCCGCAGATGAAGTTTGACGACGTCAAGGAGATCGCCCCGGGCGTGTTCTTCCGCTACTCGTCGATCAGTGCCACGGACAAGAACGTGCCCTTCGGCGGCAGCAACCACGTGTGGGTCGTGTTCAAGGACTACGTCTTCGTCATCGATGCCAACTTTCCGAAGGAGGCGGGGGATGTCATCGCGGCGATCAAGAAGACGACGGACAAGCCGATCCGCTATGTCTTCGACACGCACCACCACGGCGATCATGCGTATGGCAACGCCGTGTGGGCCAAGGAAGGGGCAAAGATCATTGCCCACAGCAAGTGCTCGCAGCTCCTCCGCACTAGCGGGCCGAAGCAGTGGCAAGAGGCCATCCGCGAAGGCCGGAAGGACGTCGCTGCCAGTGAGCTGAAGCAGGTGGATATTCCTTTCGACGACAAGTATGAACTCGACGACGGCACGCAGCGGGTGGAACTGCACTTCCTCGGCCATGCTCACACGGCGGGCGATGCGGTGGCTTACTTGCCCAAGCAACGGATTCTCTGCACCGGCGATGCATGCGTGAATGGGGCGTTCAATTTCATGGGTCATTCCGACACGGGGTCGTGGGTGAAGGTGCTGGACAAGATGAAGCAGTTCGATGTGAAGTGGGTTTGCCCGGGCCATGGGGCGATGGCGGGCAAGGACGTCATCGACCGGCAGCAGCGCTACTTCGCCGAGATGCGGGCGCAGATTCAGAAGGCGATTGATGCGGGCAAGAAGCTGGACGACCTCGGCGGGGCGGTGGACATGGCGTGGTACAAGGAGTGGACCGGCGTGGAGGCGCGGTCGCTGAAGGGGAACCTGCGGCACGTTTACGATGAGCTGACGGGGAAGATTGACCACAGCAAGCTGGGATGGTCCGACCGGCGGCCGGGGTTTGCGACGTATGCCCGGGAGGAGGCGGAGGAGAAGGCGGTGACGAGGACGGTGGGGGCGGAGTAGCAGGGTCGCAGACCTGCGGCCCCTTCGGGCTCGTGTCGTATCATCCCGCGTCGTAAACCCGTGGTGTCGCTCGGCTGGCTGCGCCGGTCTCACTGGCTCATGGCTACGACTCCGTCGGGGTCAATTCCTCCAGGGGTGGATAGAGCTGCTTTCCGGCGACGAACGTGGCCAAGGGCTCGGTTTGCGCGGAAAAGAGTTGCTCCCAGGGGTCGGCCTTGGGATCTGCACACGGGAGCACGGCGAAATCGGCGACGCAGCCGGGGGTGAAAAACTCGCAGTCCTCGGTGGTGCGGAGGGCGCGGTGGCCGTTCACCGTGGCGAGCTTCAGGAGGTTGGCGCCGCCGATGCGGTCGCGGTCGCGTTGCCAGAGGAAGCGGCACTCGTTGAGGATACTGAGGTCGGGGTTCGAGGCCAGACTGTCGGTGCCCAGGGCGACGTTGACGCCATCCGCGAGCATGTCCAGGTAGGAGTGCGGCTCGTGGCAGAAGTAATGGTGCGTGCGGGGACAGTAGACGACCGAGGCATCACGTGACAGGCGGCGCCACTGGTCCTGACGCAGGTAGTTGCCGTGGATGACGAGCGCGGTGGAGAACCGATTGAGAAGGTAGATCGCCTCCTCGACCGAGGCGAGCAGGTTTTCTGGGTGCCAGGCTCCGAGACCGGTGAGGAATGGTACGAATGGCCCCGTCTGCTCGCGGAGTAGCTGCAGCTCCTCGCGGGTCTCGGCCAGGTGCATGGCGATCGGTTGCCTGCTCTGTCCCGCCAGGGCATCGACCAGCCCGTTCAGCAAGCGGCGCGACACCGTATACGGGGCGTGAGGACTATATCCGAGCTGGGCACGCTGCTCCGCCGAGAGTCGTGCCTGCCAGTTGGAAAACGCGTTCAGGGCTGCTTCCGTTCGTTCGTCGCTCAGGCCGATGAGCTCGTAGAAGGTGATAAAGCGGAGGCCCGAGGCAGCGAGGAAAATCCAGCTCAGCCCGCCCGAACTGATGTCGCCAATTGCCGTCGTGCCGTGCCGCACGGACTCCATCATGCCTTCGACAATGGCATCGTTCCATTCCCGCAAGTTCTCCTGACGCCGATACTGGACGACTTGTTCGAGCCATTCCGTAAACGACCGTGGCTGGGCAACACGCAGCCTGCCCAGGTCGAGGTGGGAGTGGGCGTTGACGAGCCCGGGGATGATCATTGCGGGACCGAAATCGACATCAACTGGCTGGCCTTCCCACGATCCGGCGTAGACGACCTTGCCGGCTTCGACCTGAAGCACAGCGTCGCGGGTCGGGTAGTCGTGCTCGGTGAAGAGCCAGGCCGCGTGGTAAGTGGTCATGGCTACTTCCGGGCGAAGCGGTTGCCGGGCAGCCGGCGGATGCGGCCGGTGAGCTCCATCATCAAGAGGGCACTGTTGATCTCGGAGACAGGCAGTGCGGTGGAGTTGACGATTTGATCGACGAGGGCGCCGTCGGTGCCCAGGGCATGCCAGAGCTGGAGCTGCAGCGCTGAGAGGTTCGGCGGCGGCTCGATCGGTGGTGCGGGGCGGACGGCGACACTGCCGGGAGACGTCGCCGAGCCGGTGATATCCGGCAGGGCGTCGAGGGCTTCGAGGACATCCTCAACGTTCCGAACGAGCGTCGCGCCGTTGCGGATCAGTTGATGCGGCCCCTCGCTGGCTTCAGAATCGAGGGGGCCGGGGATGGCGAGGACTTCCCTGCCCTGCTCTCCCGCCAGCCGAGCGGTGATGAGAGCGCCGCTCTTGAGGGCGGCTTCCACGATGACGACAGCGCGTGACAGACCGCTGATGATGCGGTTGCGGCGGGGGAAGAGGTCCGGCAGTGGGGCCATCGCCATCGGCATTTCGCTGAGCAGAGCCCCCTGCTCCGCGACTTTCTCGGCGAGTTCCTGGTGTTCGGGCGGGTAGATTTTCGCCAGGCCGCCGGCCATGACGGCCAGCGATCGGCCGCCGGCGTTCAGGGCGCCCTGGTGGGCGGCGGCGTCGACGCCGCGGGCGAGGCCGCTGACGACGGTCCAGCCGGCGCGCGACAGCCCCTCGGCCAGGCGAGTCGCCATGCGCTTGCCGTAAGCGGTGCAGTGCCGGGAACCCACGATGGCGACGCAGCGCGCGTCGGCCGAAGTGAGTTCGCCTTTGCAGTAGAAGAGATGCGGTGCGGTAGCGATCTCGCTCAGCGCCCGGGGATATTCAACGGCGGCCCGGTGAACGATGTGCACCTGGTGCTTCTCGAGGAGCACTAGCTCCTTGTCGATTTCGAGCTTGGCGAAAGCATCGACCAACTGGTAGGCCGTCTTCTCGCCGATGTGGGGCACGGTGGCCAGCTCGCTCGCCGGGCTGCGGAGGATTTTTTCGGCCGACTCGAAGCGCTCCAGCAATGCCTGCGTCGTTCGCGGCCCCAGGCCGGGGACCAGGTGCAGCTTCAGGCGTGCGAGCGTTTCGGAATCGAAGCTAGGCATGGCACCCCGCGGCCTGCGTGAGCACTTCGCGAACAAGATTCTCCTCCACCGGCACCCCGTGCTCGACCTTGCCGATCCAGCGCGGCAGGACGAAGCGAAGTTTCCCGCCGTCGTTCTTCTTGTCGTGGCGCATGGTGTCGAGCAGCGAATCGAGGGGCCAGGCAGAATCGGGTACGGTCGGCAGTTCCATACGGGTGAGGAGGTTAACGAGCCGCTGATGTTGCACCTCATCGAACCAGTTCATCTGGACGGCCAGCTTGCTCGCACAGGCCATTCCGATCGCGACGGCCTCGCCATGCAGGAGTGAGCCGTAGCCGGCGACGGTTTCGAAGGCGTGGGCGAAGGTATGGCCGAAGTTAAGGACCTGGCGGGTGCCTTGCGTCTCGCGTTCGTCGGCCTCGACCACGTCGGCCTTGAGCTGGCAACTGCGCTGGATGATGTACTCGAGAAAGGGAGGATCACGCAGGTCTGTCTGGCCTTCCAGTGCCTCAAAGAGCTCCGGGTCGGCGATGATGCCATACTTCACGACTTCCGCGAGCCCGCTACGGAATTCCCGTTCGGGCAGTGTCGCGAGGCTGTCCAATTCGATCCAGACGCCTCGGGGCTGGTGGAAGGCGCCGATGAGGTTCTTCCCGCGGGCGTGGTTGATCCCGACTTTGCCGCCGACGCTGCTATCGACCATGGCGAGCAGCGTGGTCGGCACCATATAGAGGGGCAGGCCGCGGTTGAATGTGGCAGCAGCGAAGCCGGCGAGGTCGCCGATCACACCTCCGCCCACGGCGACGACAATGGTGTGGCGGTCCACACGGCGTTCGACGAAGAGGTCATAGAGGTGCGACAACGTCGCCAGGGACTTCTGTTCTTCGCCGGGCGGCAGGACGACCAATTCACTGTGGTAGCTGATCGAAGCTAGGCTTTTCACGACCGCATCGGCGTGCGGCCGCACGTGATCATCGGTGACCACGATTGCCTTCCGCACGCCCGGCATCGTGCTCAGAAACGGCTGCAAATAGTCCTGCCGCCCGGAGGCGATGACGATGTCGTAGCTCCGCTCGCCCAGGTTGACGTGCACCGACGGCATAGGCGGTCCGAGAAGAAGTGTTAGCGGCTGGTCGTCGTGGTGGCCGCGGGGCGCCAAATCCACTTGAGGGTTTCGGGCAGGATCGAACCGCCGTGCGCGGCGTTGTGCCCGCCGAGGCCGAACTCGAAGCGGTAATCGTACTTGGCGAACTTCAGTGCAGCGGCCATCTCCTGGTTGGCGAGCGGCCAGTTGCCATGCTCGTTATCGAGGTCGTTGAGACCGTCCTGAAGGAAAACGCGGATGGGCTTCTTCGGTGTCTTGCGAATCTTGGAGGGATACTCGTGGCCGCCGCGGATGTTGGTGAAGCTGCCGTAATGGCTGATGACCTTGCGGAAGAGATCGGGCCGTTCCCACGCGACGGTGAACGCACAGATGCCGCCGGAGCTGAGCCCGCAGATGCAGCGCTCGTCGGCATTCTTCGTCAGGTTGAACTCCTCGCCGACCATGGGAAGGACTTCCTTCTCCAGAAACTCGGCATACTTGGGCGAGAGCGTGTCATACTGTAGGCTCCGCACGGCGTTGGCGTTGTTGCGATCGGTGTTGCGCTTGCCTTCCGAATCGAGCTGGTAGCCGGGCTGGATGTAGATGCAGATGATCGGCGGCAGCTCTTTCTTGTGGATGAGGTTTTCGAGGACGACGGAGACGCGGAAGCCGCCCTTGCGGTCGGCGTAGGTGACGCCGTCCTGGAAGACCATGACGCGGTGGGGTTTCGAGGAATCGTAGCCCGGCGGGATCCAGATGCCGAGGTCGCGGTCGGTGTTCGCGTACACCTTGCTCTTGAGCGACTTCTGCAGGAAGCGGCCCTTGGGCACGTCGGGATGTTCCTGCGAGTCCGGCCCGAGCGGATAGGTTTCGGTGCCGGGCACCTTCGGAGCGGGCTGCTTGTCCTGAGCCGCCAGCGCCGTCGCGGTGAGGAGAGCGATGACCGAGAAAAGGGCCAGCCGACGAACCGATCGCGTCATGAGAAGCCTCGCCTGGAGATGTTGGCAGAATATCGCAACTCCCCGGCGGGAGCAACGATTCCCTGTCGGGGAATTCGTCAAAGCCGCCCGTGGATTTCGCCGCGGGCATTTGGGACAAAAGAGAAAGGTCCGTGGGATGAAGGCCGCCGGGCTCGGGCGGAGTGCTCGGGTGCTCGGGTGCCATGGTTTGCGGGTACTCCCGCTAACCATGCCCGCCATTCCTAGAACAGTTCCATGCAGACTCCTCCCCGCCGCCGGCTGTGCAAGCGTTACAACGATCCCGGCCATGCGCACTTCCTGACCTTCTCCTGCTGGAAGCGCCTGCCGCTACTCGCGCGTGACCGCTGCCGGCACTGGTTCACTGAGGCTCTCAACGCCTCCGTGCAGCAACACGATATCGCCTGCTGGGCCTACGTGATCATGCCCGAGCACGCTCACGTCCTACTTCTTCCGCGCCAGTGGGAGTACAACATCAGCGCCTGGATGGCATCGTTCAAGCTCCGTGTCGCCCGCCCCGCCTTGCGGTACCTTGAACAGAACCAACCCAGCTTTCTGAAGAAGCTTGAAGATCGGCAGCCTTCTGGCCGCGTCAGCCATCGTTTCTGGCAACCTGGTGGCGGGATTGACGTCAACCTCTGGACAGACGCCAAGATTTGGGACAAGATCGACTACATTCACAATAACCCCGTCCGCCGTGGCCTGGTGGAGCGCCCTGAGGACTGGCGATGGTCCAGCTACCACGACTTCCGAGCGGCACGTCAAGTCGGCCCGGTGGTACTCGATTGGGCGCTCCTGCCACACGATCCGCGCCGTGAATGACGACCTTCCGCTGTCCCGCGAGCATGGTTAGCGGGAGTACCCGCAAACCATGGCACCCGAGCGGGGGCGTTGCAGGTCTATCTCGTGCCGAGCAAGGACAGCCGGCGGGTGTGGGAGGAGCTGGTGCCGACGCTGCCCAAGGAACTGGGCGGCGGGTCGATCCGGTTGCTGACGCGCCAGGTGCAGTGGGCGGCGCTGACGGCTGATCTGATGCCGCGGCTGCAGGGGCGAGCTATCGTGCAAACGACGGGGGCCCAACATGCCGCGGCGGTGCGGGACCTGTGGCTGAAGCTCCTTGCCCATCTCAAGAGTGAAGTGCGAGACAGCAGCCCGTCTCTCCTGCCACATCTCCTCTCGCTCTTCGAGCAACTGCCTGTGCAGGTGCAGGGGGATCAGGTGGTGGTGCGGCCCGAACCGGAGCTGGTCGAGAAGGTCGTGACGACGTTCACGCAGAACATCGGCCGGATCAGTGGTCAAACCCTGGCGGCGTCGCGGCTGCGGCAGATGGTGATCGCCATGCACAACTATCACACCGACTTCGCGAAGCTGCCGGCGCAAGCGATTCGAGCGAAGGACGGCAAGCCGCTCTTGAGCTGTCGGGTGGCGCTGCTGCCGTACCTCGAACAGAACGAGCTGTACAAGGAGTTCAGGATCGATGAGCCGTGGGACAGTGAACACAACAAGAAGCTGCTCAGCCGGATGCCGGACATCTTCCGTCATCCCGTCGCCACGGACACTCCGGCGGGGCATACGTACTTTCAGGTCTTCTACAGCATGAAGGGGATGAAGCCCGGAGCAGCGTTGTTGCAGGATGGGCACACAACGCTCGGTCAGCTCACGGTGCAGGACGGCACGTCAAATACGTTCTTCGTCACTGATGCTGCGGCGAGGGCGGTGCCGTGGACGAAGCCGGAGGATTTGCTTTTCGATCCGAATCAGCCGCTGCCGAAGTTGGGGAGCGTGACGAAGGATGGGTATGCCTATGTGGCGTTCTGTGACGGCTCGGTGCGTCGGTTTCGCATTGCTGCCGATCCGAAGCTGCTGCGGCAGCTCATCGGGCGAAATGACGGGGAAAATGCGGATGTGAGTGAGGTGTTCAAGTAGGGAGACACAGCTATTTAGCCCCCGGCCCTTCAGGCCGGGGGCGGCGCGCGAGGGGAGTGAAAGTTGTGCGAGGGCAGACACGCTAAAGCGTGAACTCCAACTCAGCGCGGGAGCGATTGGAAGGAGCCCGGGCGTCTCGCGTGGGCCGCCCCCGGCCTGAAGGGCCCGGGGGCTAAATGGGTTTCGCTGGTGCCGCTTATTTTCCGGCCTTCTCGGCGACGTCGTAGCAGAGGAGGACGTCCTGGTCGCGGAGGTAGAGGGCGCCGTTGGCGACGATGGGGTGGGGCCAGCACTGGACTTTGCTGCGGTCGGATTGTTTGAAGCGGCCCTTTTCGCGGTACTCTTCCGGCGTCGCTTCCACCAGGGCGACTTCCCAGTTGTTGTAACCGCGGACGTAAAGGCGGCCGTCGGCGTAGCAGAGGGAGGCGGGGCCGACGGAGCGGTTGGTCCACTTCACTTTGCCGGTGGCGAAGTCGGCACAGTAGAGGGCCTGACCCGCGGAGCCGTAGAGGTGGCCATCGACGAGCACGGCGCCGCCGATGCTGGAGCCGAGGGACTTGTTGAAGTAGACCTCGTTCGCCTTGACGCCGTCGCCGTCCTTGGCCAGCTCGACCAGCGCGCCGCCGGAGCGGGAGCCGGAGGTGAAGACCTTGTTGCCCTGCACAACCGGCGTGAGGATGTTGGCGCCCATGTCCACGGTCTTGGCGTACTGCCAGAGCAGCTTGCCCGTCTTGGCGTCCACGCCGACGACGCCCTTGCGGAGGAACTGCACGTATTGCTTGACGCCGTCCACCTCGACGGCCATCGGGGAGGAATACTCGGCGTTGCCGAGGTCGGGGATGGCCGACTTCCAGATCGTCTCGCCCGTGTTCTTGTTGAGGGCAGCCACTGAAGCCTCCGGGCCGCCGGGGGTGCAGACGAGCGTGTCGCCGTCGATGAGCACGGATTCGGAGTAGACCCAGGCGCCGGGCTTGCCGCCGAAGTCGTTGCGGAGGTGCTTCTGCCACTTGATGCTGCCTTCGGTGGAAAGGGAGACCAGTTCGCCGTCGGAGGCGAGACAGTAGAGGCGGTCGCCGTCGACGGTGGGCGTGGAGCGGGTGCCGGGGTACTGGGGTCCCTGGTTCTTGCCGACCTTGCCGATGGCGGTGGACCAGATTTGCTTGCCGGTCTTTTCGTCGAGAGCGAGGGCGAACTCGTCGCTGCCGCGGGTGGTTTGCAGGTAGACCCGGCCCTTGACGACGGCGGGCGTGGAATAGCCGGTGCCGAGGTCGGTGGCCTTCCAGCGCAGCGGCGGACCGTTCTTGGGCCATTCCTTGAGCAGGCCGGTGTCCTTGCTGATGCCGTCGCGCTCGGGGCCGCGCCACTGGGGCCAGTCGGCGGCGAGGGTAACTGCGGCGGCGAGGGTCAGGAGGGACGCACAGGAAAAGATGGTTCGGAACATCCGAGCATTCCTTTCAGACAGGCTTGGGGTGTGCCAAGGAGAAGGTGTGAAGGTCCAGGGGTTCGCCCCGGGAGGGGCGGTGAGAGCCGCAGCCGGGGGCGCGGGGAGCGGAGCGAAGTGAGCAAGCCCCCGGTATGTCGAAGAGAATCCGAGAGCCCCGCAGGGGCGAAGGAACAAAGGGTTTCCATCGACGCCTCTGCTCTATCGCCCCTCCGGGGCTCTCCCGTGTTTTTTCTCCTAACCGGGGGCTTGCAGGCTCCGCTGCGCTCCGCCTGCGGCACCCCCGGCTACGGCTCTGGCGCCCCTCCGGGGCGAAGAGAGCGCATACGTGCAGTCCTGCTTACTTGCGGTTCTTCAGGTGCTCGTCCATTTTGAGGTGGGGCACGCCGTCTTTCCACCAGTCGGGGGCGGGTTTGCCCATGAGGTAGTGGTCGAAGAACTCGCGCATACGGACGGCGTAGTCCTTCTGGTTTTCGGTCTTGGCCAGGCCGTGATTTTCGCCCTTGTACTGCAGCATCACCACCGGCTTCTGCAGGCGGCGGAGGGTGTTGTAGTACTCGATGCCCTGGGTGAAATCGACGGCGCCGTCCTTGTCGTTGTGCAGGATCACGAGTGGCGTCTGCACGTTCTTGGCGAAGTAGACCGGGCTGTTGCGGATGTAGGCGTCCTGCTCGTCCCAGTAGCCGGCGGTGAAGCGGCCCTGGCTGGATTCGAAGATCGGCTGGTTGGCCGAGCCGCTGTTCCAGTAGACGCTCGAGTACATGCTGATGAGGTCGGTGAGCGGGGCGCCGGCGATGGCGCACTTGAACTTGTTGGTCTGCGTCACCGCGAAGGCCGTTTGATAGCCGCCCCAGGAGTGGCCGTGCAAGGCGACCTTGGCGGGATCGACGACGGTGCTGCCCACGGCGGCGTCGATGGCGGGCAGGATGCACTCGACCGAGGACTTGCCTGGATCGTTCACGCGATAGGCAATGTCGGGGGTGTAAACGGCATAGCCGTTGGAGGTGTAGATGGAGCGATTGAACCCGCCGCGGTAGCTGGGCGGCTGGTACTGGTGCGTGCCCTGGGTCAGCTTCTCGTAGATGTAGACGACTGTCGGGTACTTCTTGCCCGGTTCGTAATTGGCGGGCAAGTAGAGCGTGCCCTGCAGCTTCTTGCCGGCGGTGCCGGAGTACTCAACGATCTTGACGCCGGACGTCCACAGGTAGTCCTTCTGCTGGGGGTTGGCATCAGTGACCTTCTTCAATTCCTTGAAGGAGGCGTCAGTCAGATAGTAATCGGGGTAATCGATCGCGGTCTGCTTGCTGAGCGCGAAGACCTCAGCGGAGCGAGCCTTGAGCGGCGTGCCGTAGAGGCAATCACCCCAGACCAGTCGGGTCACGCCGGGCTTGCCGGCATCGATGCGGCCGATGCCACCCTTCTTCGTGTACTCGCCGTAGAGGGTGACGTAGACAGGCTTGGTCAGGTCGATACCCGGCTTGGGGTCGTGTTCGTACTGGGTCATGCCCTGGTAGCGGATCCCTTCGGTACGGCCGTTGACGGTGAGATTCTCGCCGCCCGAGCCATCGGCCTTGACGGCCCAGAGGTCGAAGCCGTCGGAAAGGATGACGGACTTGCCGTCGCGGGACCAACCGAGCGAACCGCGGGGCGGCTTGTCGACGTTGTGATCGTCATCGCTGTCCACGAACGAGGCAGCGCTCACTTTTTCCGTGATGTTCACCGCCTTGCCGGCGGTCATGTCGTAAGTGAAGTAGTTGCCGTCCTCGTAGTAGAGGAAGTGGGTGCCCGTGGGCGACTGGGTGAAGACGTAGCGGGCCTTGGTGAGAACCTTCTTCTTTTCGCCAGTGGTGGTGTCGATCACGTAAACATCGGAGTAACGGCGGCCGTCGAGGTTGCTCATGTACTCGTAGGGCTTGGTGTCGCGGCCGAGGGCGTAGCGGTGCTTCGGCGAGGCCGTCACGGTGCGGACAGTGTCGTCGCCAAGCCGGACGAACTTCTTGTCCTTGATGTGGTAAATGGCGGTGAAGGTGTGCTGGCGGTCCATGGCGGCCTGGACCTGCTGCATGGGCTGCAAGCGTTCGTCCTTCCAGTGCCAGATCACCAGTTCGGGCTTGCTGGAACTGCTGGCGCTGGGGCGCGAGGAGGCGGAGGTGGATTCCTTGCTGGGGGCGTCCTTCTTGTCCGCGTCCTTCGAGGGGGCGCTGGCGGTGGGCCGGGAGCCTTCTTCTTTCTTGCGGCGCTCGGCGATGCCGAAGATGAAGCCGCCGAGGTCGTCTGTCCAGGTGGCCGGACGGTTGGCGCTGATGGCCATCCCGGTGGGGAAGGCCTTGTCGCCCTTGGGGTCGTACTTCTCGACCTTCGGCTTGGGGCCCAGGTTGGAGAAGCCGACGATGCTGATCCACTTCGACTCGTAGCCGGTGTCATCGATGGACTTGCGGACGGTGAAGGCGGTCGTGTTCTCGTTCCAGGCCAGGCCGCGGTAGCTGGCCTTGTCGGACTCGACGGGGTAGATGGCGCCCGTTTTCATGTCGCGGAGCTGGACGCCGTTGCCGATCTGCCCGGTGGCCTCGATCAGGGCAACGAGCCAGTCGCCCTTCTTGTCGAAGGAGTATTCGATGACGTTGCCGAGGGCCATCTCGACGCCGGAGGCGAGATCGCGGATGACGAGATCGGAGCCGGTCTGGCTTTCGGAGGGAGCGGGCGGGCCTTCGAGGGCGGGACCGCCACGCCGCGTCGGGGGGCCGCTCAGGCCGGCGGGGGCGGTGGTGGTTTCGGCGGTCGCTTTGCGATAAACGAGATGGGAGGACGTTTCGCCGGAGAAGTCGAACGACGCGGCGCCTTCGATCTCGGTCTTTTCGCCGCTGGCGGTGTTGATGACGACGACCTTGGCCTTCGCCCGCGGCATGCTGGGAATGAAGCTCGGGCGCTGGTGGGGCGTCACGGAGAAGGCCAGCCACTTCGAGTCGTGGGAAAAGACGAGCTGGCCGAAGCCGGAGCCGCCGGCAAACTTGGTTTCCTTGCCATCGGCGACGGTACGAAGGATGACCTCGCCATTGCCCTCCCCCGGGGCCACACGGTGAGCGAGGTACTTGCCGTCGCCCGAGAGGACGATGCCGCGGATGGACTTCCACGTGTCCGATTCGTTGAGAGTCAGCGCCTTCTTGACTGGCGTGGTGGTTTCGGACTTCTTGAGCTCACCAAGCTTGCCCTGGAGCTCGGCGATCTTCTTTTCCAGATCAGCGATGTCTTTCTGGTCATCGGCCCAACCGCGGGTGGCCACGGCGGGTAACGCAATGAGCGAGGCAAGTAGGAGAGAGCGGGGGAGCGACACGGAGGGTCTCCAGGATGGGAGGCGAACGCCCGGCGAGCGGGGGTAGGTTCATGACTACTGAAGGAATTAGGCTATCACAACGTTTCGCGTATTGCTCATCAAAAAGAGCGTGCGGCGAAAGGATGATAGCGAAATGAACGACGCAGCTGGAACTGCTGCATCGCGACAGAAGCCAGTGTGTCAGATCAGGCTCGTTCCCCGGCCTTGAGTTGCTCGGCAGGAACTTCGTGGAGAGTCGTGATGGTGTGACGGGCGACAGTGCGAACCCGACCTGAGCGAGAAATAGAGCGTGGTGCGGATTCGGTGGAGTTGCGGCCGCCGCTGCCGGCATGGATGAGGAAGCCTGCCGCGACGGGCACCAGGGCGAACAGGCCGATCCAGAAGAGCCAGGTCATTAGCGACCTCAGGGAAGAAGCGGGGCGGACCACCCGAGCCTCTTTCGCGGCACTGGATCAGGTCTATACCTGAAGCGCAGCGAACCCGCAAGGAAAACTTAACCCACGCCCCGCTAGATGCAAGCGGCGTACCTGGTCAAAAGGAATCGCATCTAGAAGGCAATTCGGCCAAGACTGCATCGAGTTTCACCACACGCATTTCCTTTACCTGGCTCGTCGCTACCACGATGATTGCACCTAAGTGTTCATAAATTAAGACCTTATGACGAAGGAGAAAGTGGAATTCCTTGGGGCTGGCTTACCGCCTCCGGAGGTTCCTTTGCGCGTTGCAACGGGGGCATTCTTTGTTGGTGGACATGGCGGGCGGCAGGGTGCGCATTCATGAGCTATAGGTGTGTAGAATCCCATCACAACTGTCGCCCGAGAAAGTCTGTCCGCATGTTGAGTTCGCTTTGGGGCTGGCTGCGCGGTCACGAGGAGACCGACCCCAGCCGACGTTCGCAAGAGTGCCGCAAGTGCCGGCTCGTCATCCATTACGGCCCCGAGAAAGCGGGCCGCTTCATTTACTGTCCCCGGTGCCGCGGCTCGATTCGTCTGGGCGGCAAACGACCCGGTTCAACCATCAACCGGCGGGTTGCCCGGGTCTCGTGACCGGCTGAAGGCAGATGATGTGGGACAGCTCATTCGAGCTGCCCCGCTCGCTTTTGCCTAACGATCTTCATCGTGCTGGCACGCTGTCTGCGAGATGGCTCAGCTACCTCATACCGTGCGCGCACGGTTTGAGCCTCCTCCCCGCGGGCACATGAACTGACCTCCGTTTCTCCTGTCGGAGTCCCTCATGTCCCGTCATTCCTCGCGCCCTCAGGGCCGTCGTCGCGCTATTCCTTTCCTCGAGACCCTTGAAGACCGGACCCTGCCGGCATCGGGTATCGGCGTCTACGCCCCCAACACTGACACGTTCACGCTGCGCGACATCGCCGCTGCCGGAGCGGCGAGTGCGACGTTCCGGCTGAACGCCCCGGGCATGATCGCGGTCGTCGGCGACTGGAATGGCGATGGCAAGGACGACTTCGGGGTTTTCGACACGGCCACAGCAAACTGGACACTCCGATATGGAGCGGAGACCGGGCCGGCCAATGCCGGGAGCTTCCGCTTCGGTACGCCGGGAGCTCTTCCGGTGGTTGGCGACTGGAACGGCGATGGGCGAGATGACATCGGTACCTTTGACGCCCGGACCGCGACGTGGAACCTCCGCTACGGCGCTTCGCCGGGGCTAGCGAATGCCGGGACGTTCAAGTTCGGGAAGGTGAACGGTCTGCCGGTCGTGGGAGACTGGAATGGTGACGGCATCGACGGAATCGGCACATTTAGCGGCGGCACGTGGACGCTGCGGCAGACGGCCTCGGCAGGTACTGCGAATGCCGGCACATTCAAGTTTGGCTCTACAGGCCTCTTGCCGGTCGTCGGTGACTGGAACGGCGACCATCGCGATGGCATCGGTACGTTCAGCACGGGGACGACTGCATGGTCGCTGCGGCAGACGGCGACCGCGGGCAAGGCTGACGCAGGTACGTTCAAGTTTGGCAAACCGGGCACACGGCCGATCGCCGGCGACTTTGCCGGCCCGGCGGCGCCCGCCAACGCCATTGCCACTATCCAACTCAAGCCGCTGAACCTGGACCTGCTAGGCCTGGAAGTTCATACCAGCCCGATCACCGTGACGGTGTCCTCGACCGCCGGCGATGGCAAGTTGCTCGGCAACGTGCTCAACACGGTCAACTCGCTCGTGAATCTGGATGATGCCAGCGGAGCGCTGAACACAGTCCTGGGCGGCGTGGTAGACCTGCTGAACTCAGTCGATCTGAGTGTTCTCGGTGTCGGTAGCGGGCCGCTGGACACGGCGCCGATCACGCAGACGCAGGTGCTGGACCTGTTCGTCGCTCCGGTGCATCTGGACCTCATGGGAGCGGTCGTTGATACCAGCCCGATCCGGGTAACGATCACTGCCAGCGCGGGGCCGGGGCGGGTCCTGGGGAACGTGGTGACGTCGCTGACGAACCTGTTCAACCCGCCGCTGCCGAACCAGCTCGACATCGACTTCATCAACAACAAGCTGACAGAGCTGCTGGGCATCCTGAACACGCAGGTGCCGAGCATTGACCCGGCGCCGGTGCCGCCCGTGCCGGCCACGCCCGGGCAAGTCTTGAACATTACCGTGCCGCCTCTGGATCTGGACCTGCTCGGCCTGGGCGTGCAGACGTCGGCGATCACGGTGAACGCTTCGGCGCAGACGGGCAATGGCCTGTTGCTGGGCAACGTAGTCCAGCTGGCGTTGAACACGCTCGATGCCACCCCGGAAAACCTGGCCCAACTCAGCACGAACATTAACGCGATCCTGGCCAAGGTCGTCGGCATCCTGAATGCCGCGGACCTGGTGCTTTCGCCGGGCATCATCAGTACGCTGCCGCCGGCCCTGCAGTCATTGGCCAATGCCACACTGCTGAACGCGACGCCGGGAGCGACGATACCGGTCCTGGATCTCGTTGTTGCTTCGACCGATGGCACCTCGCCGCCTGTCGATGTTGATCTGCTGGGGCTCAATGTCACCACCAGCGACATCGATGCTCATCTGACGGCGACGACCGGTGACGGTCAGATTCTGGGCAACCTGCTCTACAACCTGGCTAACCTCGCCAATCCAAGTGGCCCGGCCAGCCTGCTGTCGTTCCTCAATCAAATTGGTTCGGGCAATGTGAGCGGCACGGTTTCCTCGACGCCGCTGACGCCAAACACGCCGCCGGCACCTGAGCAGTTGATGACCATAACGCTCAAGCCGATCGACCTCGATCTGCTGGGAGTGGTGGTCAAGACCGATCCGATCGTCGTTCATCTCTCGACGCAGGGCGGCGATGGCAAGCTGCTGGGCAACTTGCTCACGGGCCTGAAAACGATTGTGAACTTCGACGGCGTGGGCTCGGCCCTCAACAAGGTACTCGGCACCGCGGTCGATCTGGTCAATGCGGTTGACTTGAGTGTGCTGGGTGTTGGCGGCGGGCCGCTGTCCACCGCGCCGGCGGGCACCACGCCGGTGCTCGACCTGTTCGTCGCCCCGGTACATCTGGATTTATTGGGTGCGGTGATCGATACCGATCCGATCCACGTGACCATCACCGCCAACTCGGGGGATGGTCTGGTTCTGGGCAATGTGGTGACGGCACTGGCGAACCTCTTCAACCCGCCGCTGCCGGATCAGCTTGATATCGACTTCATCAACAGCAAGCTGGCCGATCTGCTCGCTCAGCTCAATACCCAGATCCCGAACATTCCGTCGGCACCGACGCCCCCGGTGCAGCTTGGGCCGGGGCAGTTTCTGTCCTTGACGGTGCCGCCGCTGAATCTGAATCTGCTCGGCCTCCTGGTGCAGACGTCGCCGATCACGGTGAATGCCACAGCCCAGACGGGCAACGGCCTGTTGCTCGGCAACATCCTCACGGTGGTGTTGAACACACTCGATGCCACTCCGGGCAATCTGACGGCGCTGAGCACGAACCTCAACGCCTTGCTGGCCAAGGTGGTCGGTGTGCTCAATGCATCGTCGCTGATGATCCCGCAGCCGTTGATCGACGCATTGCCGAGCGTGCTGCAGTCGCTGCTGCTGCCGACGCTTGTCTCGCCAAACCCGGGGGCGACGAGTGAGATTCTGCACCTGGTGATTCAGTCGAACACGCCGCAGGGGGCGCCCGTTGATGTGCAGCTGCTGGGCCTGCAAGTGACGACGAGCAACATCGACGCCAAACTGCTGGCCCGCACTGGCAATGGGGCGATTCTGGGCAACCTGCTCTACAACGTGGCGAACCTCCTTAACCCGAACGGCTCATCCACACTGCTATTCTTGCTGACGCAACTAAGCAAGTTGCCGATCTAGGGCATCAGTTGATCTGCAAAGCCCGTCTCCTTGGAGGCGGGCTTTATTGTTGAGTGCCGGACCGTTGTTCGCTGACGGAGATGCCCAAACCATCGGGGTCGAGGTACTGGGCGATGCGGACGCCGAAGACGGCCCTGGGTTCTTGCTTGCAAACGACGCCGCGTTCGATCATCCGGCGATGAAAGGCATCGAGATCAGGAACGTTCAATCCAGGCCGGCACGAGCCGGGAACCTCGTCACCACCTGAGGCGCCCTGGCCCAGACTTTTGTGCAACGCCAGCGTCGCTCCCTCGGTTGCGAACTCGGTCCAGCCCTGCGTTTCGAACTTGAGAGGGATGCCCAAGGTGTCCCGATAGAAGGCGACGGAACGGGCCATGTCACTTACGAACACGATCGCATAGCTGAGCCGCATAGGGCTCCTCCACTATCACCGTGGCTTCCAGGTGAAGGCGAGCCAAATCAGGAACGCCACAGTCGCAACGCCAAACACAATCATAAAGGGAGCCCAGTTGACGTGCTCTTCGTCTGGCGGTGCAGGAGGCGGGGTCGAGCTCATGGAACACATTCTAGGAGAAGGACTTAACGGCCGAAGTACTCATTCACTTCGCGGGCAGCCTGGGGCGGCACGCGGTCGGCGACATGATCGCCCGAGGCGAGTTCAAAGGCGACGCCCAGCGGTTGGCGCCCGGGTCGGGCGTTCCGGGTGTAGGTTCCCTCACCCCAGTGATCGCCGACGGCGACCACGTCGAAACTGTCGATCTGCTGCTTCACGCGGTCGTAGCGGATTTCCCCGAGAAGTCGAACGTCGAACCCGCGATCCGCTTTGGCCGGATCGATGTCTGTTGCCAGCAGGGCCGAACCTTCTAAACGTAGCTGGACGGCTTCGAGGGTCGCGTCGGCGACGGTCAGGGTCAGCTGCTTCGAACGGATGTCCTCACGTCGCCACATCGGCGGCTCGCCGCGAGTGTTGTCGTTCAGGTGGAACCGGAGAATACGTTCCGTCAGCTTCTCCGGAATGTTGACCTTCTGGCCTTTCTCGGGCGCACTCGGGATCAGTGATTTCCACTCATCCGCGGTGATCCAGAAGTGATCGCGTGCCGCCTTCTCGGCCCCGGGCGTGCCGCAGGTTCCGCGGCGGTACGAGCCGTTGTCACGCTCGAGAATGCGAGTGTAGACGCGGAGGATGAGGCCGCCGGTCGGCGGCGTGCGGGCATACGCCTTATCCGTCCTCGCGGCGTCTTCAATCTTCACCGCGCCGGGGCGGCGTTGCTCTGCCGGCAGCTTCTGCCATTTCTTGAGCCCGTCCTGCAGCACCTCGCGCATCACGTCGGGGGCCTGGCCGGCGTTCTTGTAAGCGAGCAGCTTGCCGCCTGCGGTGAGGCAGTAGATGCCCTGCCGCGTCGCGCCATCTTCGCCTCTGCGCGGTCCCTGGTCGGCCACGCCGCGGAAGAACTTGCCTTCGGCATCGTTGCGACGGCGCTGGTACCAGTCGTCGGCCGCTACCGGCACGTAATCGTGGGTGGCCATGCGGAGGATGTCAGGATCAGCGAAAGCGAGCGCACGGCCCGAGATGCCGTTATTTCAGGTACAGCCCAGCGGATGGCCGTCCATCTCCCACAAGAGAATGGGCTTGCCCTGCTCGGCCGCCAGGCGGCGGGCCTGCGTGAGGTCCGTGAGCCAGGGGATCGTTGCCCACGCCTCTTCACCGTCGCTCGGTTTGATGAGTGCTTGCAGCTCGTGGAGCTTATCAGGCGGGATGGGATCGCTCGCGTTTGAGGCAACGAGAAGTGCCAGACCAGACACGGCAACAATGAGGAAGCGGCCGAATTTCATGATGAACTCTCACGGGTCGTGCCTCGTCATTGTAGGGATGGCGCTGGGCCGCTTTCTGCTTGACGGCGCACGGGCGACCTGTAACGATCAACGAGTGAAGCCCGCAAGCCTTCACATCTGGTCCGTGCCGACGCCGGCATCCTGGCCGGCACTCCCTTTTTGAGGCCGTTCCTCCATGACGAGCACCCCAAATGTAGACCTCGACGCCGTGCGCGACCGCGTGCAGGGCTTTGCCGGGCAGGTCCAGGCCATCCGCGACAGTCTGCATCAGGCCGTCGTCGGCCAGGACAAGACCATTGACCTCTTGCTGACGTGCTGCCTGACGGGCTCGCACGCGCTGCTCGTCGGCGTGCCGGGGCTGGCGAAGACGCTCATGGTCAAGGCCCTGGCGTCGGCGTTCAACTGGAAGTTCAACCGAATCCAGTTCACTCCCGACCTCATGCCCTCCGATATCACGGGATACGAACTGCTCTCGCGAGACGGCGGGGATGGGCACAATATGGTCTTCCGCCAGGGGCCGGTGTTCGCGAACCTGGTGCTGGCCGACGAGATCAACCGGGCGACGCCCAAGACCCAGTCAGCCCTGCTCGAAGCGATGGCGGAGCGGCACGTGACCGTCGGCGGCAAGACGTATCACCTCGAAGAACCCTTCCTTGTCGTCGCCACGCAGAACCCGATCGAGCAGGAAGGCACCTACCCGCTGCCCGAGGCGCAGCTTGACCGGTTCATGATGGAGATCAACATCGACTATCCCACGCCGGAGCAGGAGGAGGAGATTGTCCTCCGAACGACCGGCGGGTTGACAAAGCTGCCGACGTCAGCATTCGACCGACAGGCGTTCCTGGCTCTGCGTGATCTCGTTTGGGCAGTGCCCGTGCCGCGGAGCGTGGCGGCGTATGCGGTGCGGCTGTGCGGCGCGAGCCGACCGAATGCGATTCGAAAGACCGGCTACGTGGATGATTATGTCTCCTGGGGCGCCGGGCCGCGTGGGTCGCAGAACCTCGTGCTCGCTGCGAAGGCACACGCTCTGCTGAGCGGCCGCACGGCGCCGACTGTCGAGGACGTCAAGGCGGTCGCCCACCCCATTCTGCGCCATCGCATCATCCCCAGCCACCGGGCGGTCGGAGATGGCGTGGGCACGGATGACATTTTGGATCGTCTGCTGCACGAGGTGGCGGCATGATGACGCGGGCCGTCAGCCGGTTTCTCAACCTGCGCGCCCTGGCCGCCCTGGAGCACATGCGCTTCACGACACGGCAGCGGCTGGAGGGCAGCTTCAGCGGCCGGCACCTGTCCCGCCAGCTGGGCGGGTCCGCGGAGTTCGCCGACTACCGCGAATACACGCCCGGCGAAGACCTGCGCCACCTCGACTGGAAGGTGCTCGCCCGCACCGGCCGCACGTACCTCCGCCGTTATCAGGACGAGACGAACCTCATCTGCACCATGCTGCTCGACGCCAGCCAGTCGATGCAGTTTCCGGCGAAGGGTTCCAAGCTCGAATATGCCCAGTACTTTGCAACGGCACTGAGTCACATCATTCACCGCCAGCAGGACCAGGTCGGCCTCGCCGTTGCGTCGGACGGACTGCGGGAGTTCCTGCCGCCGGGCAGCACGTCGAGCCATGTCGCCCGGCTGCATGAGATCATCGAACGCCTCAAGACCGAGCCGACCACGGATCTTACCGCGGCGTTGGAGGATTTGTACCAGCGGCAGACGCGCCGCGGCGTGCTGATGATGCTCAGCGATTTCCTCGTTGATGATCTCGATACCGTCTTCGCTCGCGTGCGGCTGTTCCGCCACCGGCGATGGGAAGTGGTGATTCTTCATCTCATTCATCCTGACGAGGAGCGGCTGCCCGAGGGGGCGGCGTTTCGTTTCGTCGGCCTGGAGGGCGAAGGCACGATCAATTGCTCGCCGACCGAAATCCGCCAGTTGTACCAGGAGCGCTTCGACGCCCACGTCGCGATGGTGCGGAGCCTGGCGATGGCGACGGGTTGCGACTATCGCCGCGTCTCGACGGCGGTGCCCTACTTGCAAACGCTGGGCGGATTCCTCGTGGAACGGACGGGGTGACCATGGGCGTGTTGCACGGATGGGCCCTGGTCCTCGGCGCCGCGGCTGTCGCTTTGCCCGTGGTTGTCCACTTCCTCACTCGCCCCCGTCCCGTTACGCTGGCGCTCTCGACTATCCGCTTCGTGCACGAGGCAGTCCGCCAGCGGCGAGCCCGGCATCGCCTTCGCGATTTTCTGGTGCTGCTGCTCCGCACGCTGGCGGTGATTCTCATTGCCTGGGCGTTCGCCCGGCCGCTGCTGGGGCAGCTAACGTCCATGCTTGCCGAGGACCACGCCAGCCGGGTGCGTGTGGTCATTCTCGACGTCAGTCAGAGCATGGGGGCGATGAGCCGCGGCGTACAGCTCCTCGAACGGGCCAGGCCTATCGCCTCGCAGTTCCTCACCGACGCTGGCGAGACGAAGGTCAACCTCATCCTCGCCGGGGCAGCGCCGCGGCCGGTGTTCGATCAGCCAACGGGCAACGTCGCTGCCCTGCGCGATGAGCTAACCCGCGTGCAGTCCAGGCCGGAGCGCCTCAATCTGCAGACTGCCATCAACGTTGCCGCTCAGCAGTTCGCGAAATCGACGAGCAGTGACAAGGAGATGCAGTACGAATTGATCGTCGTCAGCGACTTCCAGCGGACGAACTGGACCGCGGTGGACTTCAAGCCGCTGCCGCAGAACGTGCGCATCAAGCTCGAATCTGTCGCCCCGGCGGAGCCGCTGGCGAATGTCGCGATCACCCGCGTCGGCGCCCCCGGCCGGCAGGAACAGGGCCGCGACAGCCGTATCGAGGTCGAAGTCGCCAACTACTCCCCTGCCGCGCGGCAGGTGCATGTGGAAGTGACCTTCGGCACCTCGTCGCAGCGGTTGCAGGGGCTGTGTCCGCCTTATGGCAAGAGCGTGCTCACGGCGGAGACGTCGCTGCGGACGCCGGGCTGGCATTCGGGGGAGGCGCGGCTGCTCGATGTGCAGGACGCCCTGTCCGGCGATAACGTCCGGCCGTTCGTGCTGGATGTCCGAGCGCCGCCGAGCTATGTGCTCGTCACGCGCCAGCCGTTGGCGGTGCGCGGATCGAGTTATTACCTCGAGCGGGGCCTGTTCCCGAGCATCAATGAGCAACAGAAGAAGGAGCCGCGGCTCAAACGAATCGAGGCGAGCCAGATCGATCGCGAGAACCTGGGGGCGGCCGAGGTCGTGCTGCTCGATCATCCCGGAAGGCTCTCGGCCGAGGCGGTGCAGGTGCTGGCGAATGCACTGCGGCGGGGCAAGGGCATGTTTTACGTCGTCACCGAACTGGCCGACGCGACAAACCTTCGTGGCATCGCGGACGTTTTGAAGACCGACTTGCAGATGCCCGTGATGTTTGTGCCACCAGGGCCGAACGAGCGGCGACGGGGGCTGTTCCTCACCGACGTTCGCCGGGACAGGCCTCCCTTCAGCATTTTCGGCGACGGCCTGCCTGCCATGGTCGAACCGCTGCGCTTCACCGGCGGACTTCCGACGCGGCGGACCGAACAGGGTCTTACCGATGATGTGCTTGCCACCTTCAACGATGGCACGAGCGGGCTTGTCGTCACCTCCTGCGGGGCAGGCACGCTGGCGATTTTCAATGCCGACCTCGCCGCGTCGAACGTGACGGCCTCTTCGGCGTTCGTGCCGATTCTCGGCGAGTTGATGGACCGCCTGCTCGGCCAGCAGCGGCAGGCGGAAACGCTGTGCGGCGAACCGCAAGCCGTCTATTTGCCCGCCAGCGCCGGCGTCGCGGCCGGGTTGCAGCCGATTGGACCACCTGGGGCAGGTGACGAACTCGGACAGATCAAGGAAGAGACCAACGGTGGCGTGCTGTGGTCGGTGCCGCGGCTGAATAAACCCGGCGTTTACCGCGTACAGCGCAACGGCCAGTCGGTGTTCGAGTTGGCTTGCGTCCTTTCGCCGGATGAGAGCGATCTGCGGCCGATTGATCCGAACCTGCTCAAGAACCGCCTTGCGGGTGGACGGACCATCGCCTTCCACGACGCGGCGCGGCCCGATGACGCGTGGGAGAATTTCTGGGTCTGGCTCGCCTTCGCTGCCGCCCTGTGCCTGATTGGCGAGCTGGTGGTACTGAAGATCTTTCGTTCGTAACTGGAGACCATGAGCTCGCTGAGCTTCGAACCCCTGATCTCCCCTGCCCTGTGGGTCACGCTGGCCGTGGTCGCCGGCGTGTTCCTGCTGTGGTACGGTTGGCGTCGGCCGGTCGGCGTGCCGCGGCGGCGATGGGCGTCAATCCTGGTGTTCATGTCGCTGGGCGTGGTCGTCCTTCTGGTGGTGCTGCTGAATCCAACGTGGGTGGTGCCCATCGCGCCGCCGACGGGCAAGCCGCAGCTGACGCTGCTCGTCGATGCCTCGGCCAGCATGGCGACGCCTGACGCGGCCCAGGGTAAGACGCGCTTCCAGGCGGCGGCGGCGCTGGCCGAGGCGTGTCGCAAGGAGTTTGAAAACCGCATCGACGTTCGCATCCTCACCTTCACCGAGCGCACGACCGCCGCGGGGCCGGGTGATCTGGCCAAGATTCAGCCGCAGGGCGAAATCACCGACCTGGCGACGGGCTTGCGCGAGAGCATCGACGAAAGCCGGCCGCAGGCCCAGGCGGTGGTGGTGTTCAGTGACGGCATCCACAATGCCGACCCCGGCACCGGCCGCATCGCCGAGACCGTACGCCTGGCCCGGGCACTGGGTTGTCCCTTGCATACGTGCACGCTCGGCGGGGCGACGGATGTGAAGGACGTCGCCGTCGAGACGCGCTCGCCGCAGGAGCTGGCGTTCATCAAGCAGAAAGTCCCGCTGCTGATTCTGCTCAAGCAGCACGGCTACAACGGCGCCAAAGCCCGCGTCGTCCTGAGCCAGGATGGCAAGGACCTCGACAAGCTCGAGGTCAACCTGTCCCCCTCGCGGGTGCAGGAGCTACGGTTCATGGTCGGGCAGGAGAAGGCGGGGCTGTACCGTTACGACGTGCGGATCGAACCGCTGCAGGGCGAGGCGACGCAAGTCAATAACGCTTGCTCCTCGCAGCTTCGCGTCATGGACAAGCCGGTGAGAGTTCTGCTGCTGGAGGGCAAGCCGTACTGGGACACGAAGTTCCTCCAGCGCACCCTGCTGCAGGACCCATCGCTGGACGTGGACAGCCTCGTGCGGGTGACGTCCAGCCGTTATTACCTGCGGCACATCGACCGGCCGGCGCCGGGCAAGAACGCCAAGGCGCCGGCGGTCAAGGAAGAGCAGCGGATCATCCCGAGCTTCACCGAGTTCCTTGCCCAGGGTGAGGGGTTGAAGGCGTACCAGATTTTGGTGCTGGGCCGTGATGCGGACGCGTACCTCGACGAGAACATGCTGGGGCAGATTCGCACCTGGCTGGCCCGCGACGGCGGCAGCCTGGTGTGTGCCCGCGGTCAGCCGATGGCCCAGGTCAACCAGCTCCTGGCGGCGCTGATGCCGGTGCGCTGGACGCCGGCAAGCGAATCACGGTTTCGCATCAGCCTCACCGAGCGCAGCCGGGACCTGCGCTGGTTTTCGGAGGAAGCGGGGCAGGCGAACGACACGATGATGCACCTGCCGACGCTGGCTTCGACGGCGCAGCCGAACCAGCCGCAGCCGCTGGCCGTGGTGCTGGCGACATCGCGTACCACAGCAGGCAGCGAAACACCGGCGGTGACGTTCCAGCCTTACGGCGGCGGGCGTGTCGTGGTGGTTGAGGGTACGGGCATGTGGCGCTGGGCGTTTTTGCCGACGCAGCAACAGGAACTAGATGAGGTGTATCGCTCGTTGTGGCATAGCCTGTTGCGGTGGCTTGTTTCGAGTGTTGATTTGCTTCCGGGGCAGGACCTGGCCCTGCGGAGTGACAAGATCAGTTACCGCACGCGGGAGCCAGTGACGGCGACGTTGCTGTTGCGGGACTCCGCGGCGAAGGCGGGAGTGCCGGCGGTGGAACTGCGTGACACCGACAATCGGCTCGTTCGCACGGTGACACCCTCGCCGCATGGCGACGAGCCCGGGACGTATCGGGTGCCGTTTGGCATTCTGCCGGAGGGCCGCTACCATGCGGGGGTCAAGGGGCTGAGCGAGGCAGCGGCAACGACTTCATTCGATGTCCGAAACCTCCTGGAGGAACAGCTGGATCTCAATGCCCGGCCTGACCTGATGGCCCGCATCGCGACGGACAGCGGCGGGATGATTGTCTCCGGCGAGGCGCCAAAAGGGCTGATCGACCAACTCAAGACCACCCTGGATCGTCATGACATCGAGCGGGTGCAGCGCCTGACCGCGTGGGACCGCTGGTGGTGGCTGCTGCTACTATTCAGCGTGTGGGTGACGGCCTGGGTTCTGCGGCGGTCCGCGGGGCTGGTCTAAAACGGCCAAAACCAGGGCGACAGGCCCCGCGAGGTGGGGTAGGATAGAAGAGCCGCCGGGTTAATCCCGGCGGGCTCACTACCAACGTGCGAGGCAATTGGCCCCAGGCGGCGATTTTCATCTCGCTGGGTGATTTGCAAAGTGGTTGGACTCTGACAGCGACCCCGCCGGGATAAACCCGGCGGCTCTTCTCGGACCCGGCGGCTTTCGGGGTAACTGCATGTTCGCCGATGATCTCAAGGCAGTCCTGGACCGTGTCGCCCGGCGGCTGACCGCGGTCAACGTGCTGGCCGGCTTTGGCTGGGCGGTTGTCGTTGGCGTAGTGGCGCTCCTCGTTGCCATGTGGCTCGATCTGCTCTGGGAGCTGCCCGGGACGGTGCGGTTTAGTTGTCTAGTCGGCGCCATCGTACTTGGCGTTGGTGTGCTCGGCTGGGTCGTCGCGCGGACGCTCAAGCGCCGTTCGCCGCAGATGCTCGCACGTCGCCTGGATGAAGTTGGCGGCACCGGGGGTGAAATTCTCTCCGGGACGGATCTGATGTCGCAACCGCAAACCGCGCCGGTGTCGTCCCACCTTGCGGGGTTGGCCATCAAACAGGCGGGCAGGAAGGCTCAGGCAGTCTCGGCCGCGGCCGCCGTGCCGGCGAAGCCGGTGAAGTGGTCCTGGGGCAGTCTCACCGGGATCGCCGCAGTGGTTGTTCTCCTCGGCCTGCTGCTGCCGCGGGTCGCGTGGACGCAGTGGACGCGATTCAGCGATCCCTTCGGGGATCACCCGGCGTATTCCCGAGTCATCTACAACGTCAAACCCGGCAACGTGAAGGTCATCTACGGCCAGGGGTTTGACATCAACGTGCGGACCGAGGGGACCGGCGTCGAACGGGTGGACATCGTATTGCAAACGAACGACGTGCAGGGCGAGGAAGTACTGCCGATGTTTCCCGGTGCGGATGGAACGTGGCAAGCCGTCATCGCTCAGGTGACGACGCCGGGAACGTATTTTGTCCGCTCCCACGCCGGGCGGAGTGAGAAGTTTCGCATCGATGTGGTCACCGTACCGAAGATCGAATCGGTGCGTTTCAAGGTCACACTCCCGGAGTACACGAACCGCACGCCGTACGAAGGCCCGGTGCCCCAGGGCGGTCTCGCCGGACTGTTGGGTACGAAGGTGGAAGTGTGGGCGCGCAGCAACCGCCCGCTCGCCAGCGGCAAGATGGAATTGCTTGCCGAGGCTGGCAAGACCGTGGCGATCGATCTTCAATCCACGCAACAGGGAGGCAGTGAGGTCAGCGGCAGCTTCACCATCGCGGAGGCCGGAAAGCTCGATCTGCGGGTGCGTGATGAAGCGGGGCAGATGTCGACCGATGTGTTCACCGCCCCGGTGAATGTGATCAACGACGAGCGGCCGTTTGTTCGAATCCTCGAACCTCGGGAGGTCTCTTTCGCCACCCCGAGCGCGGCGGTGCCCGTGTCGATCGCCGCGGAGGATGATTTCGGCATTTCCCGGCTGCAACTCTTTCGAAGCCTGAACGACTCGCGGGCCCTGCCCTTTGAATTCACGGTCAAGAAGCCGGCGCCCATGCGGTTGCTCGAGACCTATACGCTCAACCTCTCCACCTTAGGTGTGCAGCCGGGGGATGAGATCAAACTTTTTGCCCGCGTCGAGGACACCGATCCGAACGGCCCGAAGGGTTCGGAGAGCCCGGTCGTCATCATCCGCATCGTTGCCCAGGCGGATTTTGAGAAGATGCTCCGCCAGCGGCAGGGCCTGGACATGCTCATCTCCAAGTACCAGCAGGCCCAGCGGCGGCTCGAGAACATCGCCGAGGAGATGGTGAAAATCGAAAAGAACGCTAAGGACGAGGACCGCGAGCTGACGCCCCAGGAGCGCGAGCAGCTCGGCAAGCTGGCCGAACAGATGCAGAAAGAAGCCGAGGCGATCGAGAACTCCGCCAAACACGAGCTGCCGTATGACGTCGACAAGGCGATGAGCAAGCACCTGGAGAAGATGGCCGAACAGCTCAAGGAGTCGTCGAAGGACGTGAAGAAGATGGCCGGCAAGCCGGGCATGAAGCCGCGGCAGATGACTGAGGAGATGAAAAAGCTTCGCGAGAAGCTCGCCGGGCAGAAGAAGGAGTTGGAGGAGCAGACTACCGAGCCGCTCGAACATCTCGCCAAGGTTTACCCGCTGCTCGAGGATTCGCAGAAGTTCGTGGAGTTGTACCTGCGGCAGAAGGACCTGACCGAGCGGCTGGCGTCGCTCAAGGGCAAGGAGAAACCCGACGACCCGGCGATGAAGGCGCGGATGCGTGATCTGCAGGCCGAGCAGCTTGAACTACGCCAATCGCTGGCCAGGCTCCTGGATGAGATCGAAGATCACGTCTCGCAGCTCCCCGATGATCCGGAGCTGGACAAACTACGGGAAAGCGCACAGACCTTCGCCGCTGACGTGCGATCGAGCGGGGCGCTCGAGGCGATGGACCAGGCTGAGGCGGCGCTGGGTAGCTTCCAGGGCACTGCCGGGCACGAGGGCGCCGAGCAGGCGCGGGCGATCCTGGAGAAGTTCCTCAGCAAGTGTCAGAACGGCGGCATCCCCAGCGATTGCAAGGGGTGCCTCAAGTTCAGCCCGTCGCTGAGTGATTGCATGGGCAACACTCTGGAACAACTCCTCGGTGAGTCTGGACTTGGCATGGGCATGGATGGCCCGAACGGATTTGGAGCCGGCGCCGGTAGCGGTTACAGTGCTCGGCGGCATTCGAACCAGAACGTCGGCATGTATGGCCAATTGCCCACGCTGGGAGAAATGACGAGCCAGAGCGGCCGCAATTCAGGAGATGTCTCCGGCCGGCTGGCCCAGCGCGGCCGGGGCAAGGCGAATCCGGGCAGCCCGCAATCGTACGACTCCGAAACGAAACGCGGCACCGCAGGCGTCGCGGGTGCGGTAGTACCCGCCCCGTACCGCCGCCGCGTTGCCGACTACTTCCAGCGCATCGCCGACGAAGCCGGCGGCAGCGTGCCGGGGAAGAAGTGATTTGTCCCCTCCCCTCTCTGAGGGAAGGGTTAGGGTGGGGTGTTTCTAACATTTGAGGTTTGAGGTGTTAGAAACACGCTCCTCAATCCCCCCTCAGAGAGGGGGGAGGAAAGAAGAGGTCACCATGCACACCTTGAATACCAGCCTGCTCCTCGGCCTCGCCGCCGTGCTCACGTGCACGCTCCTGACTCCTGGACAGGACAAGCCCAAGGACGGCGGCAAGAAGCCGGCGGATGCGAAGCATCTGGGTGGCGAACCCGACAGCATCGTGCAGGTGGCGAACCTTGTGTACGCGGGGACAAAGAGCAGCCAGTGTTTTTCGGACCATTTCCTGGTCAATGCAGAGAAGGAGTCGACGATCTCGACAAGCCGGCGGTTTCATGCGGTGAAGCTGGCCTCGGATGAGCTGTTCAGCTTCCCGCTGGTGATCATGACCGGCGAAGGGGCGTTCGAACTGCCGGACAAGGAGCGGGAGAACCTACGCCGTTTCATCGAACGAGGCGGGTTCCTGCTCGCGTCGGCAGGCTGCTCGTCAAAGGAATGGGACCGCTCGTTCCGGCGCGAGATGGCCAAAATCTTTCCCGAGCATCCGATGAAGGCCCTGTCAATGGACCATCCCGTTTTCCACACCGTTCACGAGATCAACGAGCTGAAGGCCAAGCACGGGAAGCCGCAGCCGCTCGAGGGCATCACGCTCACGGGCAGGCTCGGAGTGCTCTATTCGCAGGACGGTCTCAATGACACGCAGCATGCGACCGGGTGCTGCTGCTGCGGGGGCAACGAGATCACCAACTGCGTGCAGGTGAACGTCAACATCCTGGCCTACGCCCTGCTCTACTGAGCGAGAGCCGCCATGCCCTCTCCCGTCACGCGCCGCCGGCTTATTGCCACCGTTGTGGTCTGGTTCACCTTCTCCCTGCTGGCGGGTTTCTTCGTCCTGGTCAAGCTCGATCACTTCGCCGTGCCCCCTTCCCCGCGGCCGCTGATGGTCGTCATCAGCGGCGACACGGCGGGGTGGATCGTGCCGTGCGGTTGCACGTCGAACCAGTCGGGCGGTCTGTTGCGGCGGGGCACATTCGTGAAGGAGCAAGCTGCCAGACATGACGTCGTCCTCGCCGATGCCGGGGGAGCGGCGAGCGGGACTTCGCCCTATCATCAGGTGAAGTTTGAGGCCATCCTTCGCGGCGAGCGGCAGATGGAGCTTCAGATGCACAATCTTGGGGCGTCGGAGGCGGCCATGGGTGCAGAGTACCTCAGGAAGTTGCCTGAGGCGCTGAAGGCCGTCTTCGTGTCGGCGAACGTGCGGGATGACAAGGGACAGCCGTTCGCCTCGTCGATTCACTTCCTGGAGCGTGCGGGCAAGCGGTTGGCAATCACGGGAGTACTGTCCAAGCGCTTCAGCGGCCCGGGGATTCAGGTGCTCGAGCCGCGTGAGGCATTGCTTGAACTGATCACCCAGTATCGCGGCAACTACGATTCGCTGCTTGTCCTGGCGTATGTTCCCGAAGAGGAGCTGACGCAGCTTGCGGCGGCGGTGCCAGAGGCTGATGCATTCATCGGCGGGCCGACGGGGCAGACGGTCACGCCGCGCAATGTCGGTTCGGTGCTCGTGGCGTCGGCAACCAACAAGGGCAAGTACCTGGTATGCCTGGAAGCCGATGCGGGCAAGAAGACGTCCTGGACGGCGAAGATTGTGGAGCTCAACGGTGCGTTCGCCGACGATGCGGACCAACAGCGTAATGTGCGAGCGTACCTGAACGAGCTGGGCCAGCGCGACATTGCGGCAGCGGAGACCGGGTTTGTGCCGACGCTTGCCCTGCGGCATGACGAGCAATTCAAGGTGGCCGGCACGCAGTCATGTCTACCCTGTCACCAGGATGACTGCAAGCAATGGGACGGCTCCAAGCATGGCCACGCGTGGAAGACGCTCGTGGACAAGGGCTATCATGTAGATTCGTACTGCCAGCAGTGCCACACGACGGGCTTCGGTCAGGGGGGCGGGTTCGCCTCGGTGCGGCGGTCGCCGGAGCGTGTTTCGGTAGGGTGCGAAAGCTGCCACGGGCCTTCTGCTGCTCATGTCGCGAATACGAAGACGCGAACACCCTTCGCTGCCAAGGACCAGTGCATCCGCTGTCACGACCATGAGAACAGCCCGCTGTTCGAGTACGACAAATACTGGCCGCGGATCGTCCATGGGGGACGGACAAACCCGAGCCCGCAGCGCTAGCAAGGACGTTGCAAGCGTTAAACTAAGGAAGCGCGGAGCCGACCAGCCTGCGCTCAGCGGCGCGCCCTTGCTAGCGCTTCGGGCTCAACGAGAAAACCATGCACGCACTTTTGCTTTCCCTCCTCGCTCTGCCCCTCCCCCAAGACGACAAGCTCGCGTGGGTTCCCTCGCTGCAGGAGGGGTATGTGCAGGCGCGGAAGCTGAAGCAGCCGGTGCTGCTGCGCGTCAGCGGCGAGGGGTGTCCGTGGTGTGAGAAGCTGGAGATCGAGTTCGGTAAGGCGGAGGTCATGAAAGAGCTGGCAGAGTGGACGCTGGTTTCGCTCGATGTCAGCAAGGACGAGAGGGAGCTGAAACCGCTGGCCGTGCAGGGCATCCCGGCGCTGCGCATTTTGACGGCGTACGGCGGGGTAGTGGCGACGCAGGATGGATATGTCCCGGCGGAGAAGCTGCTGGCGTGGTTGAAGGAGCACCGGCCGGCGGCAGCGAAGGCCTTGCCCAAGGAGTTCGTCGAAGAGGAAGAGATCACCACCGCGACGGCGGTGAAGCTGGTCGAGGCCTTCAAGGGGCGGGAAGCGATCTTTCGCGAGGCGGCGATCCGGCGCTTGCTGCCCTACCCCGAGGCAGCGGCCCATCCCGTCGTCGAGGCAGCGGCAGGCGGAAATCTGCAGGCCCGGCTGGCGGCCTTCGAGTTGCTGCACGCCTGGAAGGCGCCCGTCGAGGGGCTCGATCCCTGGCAGGCGGAGACGTTGACCGAGGCGAAAATCAAGGCACTGCGCGCCTGGGCGGCGTCGCCGAACAAGAAAATGGACAGGCCCAGGGAGCTGGCCAGGGACCTGTTGCCCACAGTGCGGCAGGACCTCGAGGCCCTGCTCAGGGCGAATGACGTCGAGGCGATGGGCATCTACGAGCGGCTGGCGCGGCATGGGGCAGCGTTGCTGCCGGAGGTGTACGCCCAGCTCAAGACGGCGAGGACGGACCAGCAGAAGGAACGTCTGACGCAACTGCGGTACCGCCTGGTCAGCACCGATGCCCTGGCATTGCAGTGGCCGGACGGGCTGAGGCGGCTTGCGGCAACGTCCTCGGCAGTACGGCACCAGGCGGTGCAGGAACTCGCGGCGCGGGCGAGCCCGGCGGAGGAACCGCTGCTTCTGGAGCTCTTCAGCGATCCCGATGGACTGGTCCGTGAACTGAGCCTGCGGGCGCTGCATGGACTGTCGGGGTCGAAGGTGACGGCGTCGCTGACGAGGCTGCTCGCCGATCCGGAGCCAAACGTGCGGGCGGCGGTGCTCAAGGAACTGGCGGAGAAGCCGTCGGCGGAAGTGGTAGCGACGATCAAGGAATACATCGCCAGGGAGAAGGATGCCGATCTCGTCGTCCATGCCGTGCGGGTGCTGCGGCAGACCAAAAGCAAGAGCGGGGCCGAGGCGCTGCGCGGGCTGTTCACGCACGATAGCTGGCGGGTGCGGGCAGAGGCCGCGGAGGGCGTTTCGGAATTGCTCAAGGAACATACGCAACTGCTCGATTCGGAAGGGCGGGCGGATGTCTATGCGGCGCTCATCGAGCTGCTTCAGGACAGCGATTCGTTTGTTGTGAGTAGGGCGACACTAGGCCTTAAGTCGGCCAACCTGTTAGCGGCCGTCGAGCCGCTCAAGGCTGCGGCGGAGAAGCACCCCGAATTAGCGGCGGACATCATCGACACGCTGGCCGCGGGCGGCAACATGCGCTCGAAGGCCCTGGAGTACGTTCGCAAGAGCACGACCAACCCGCGCGAACCCATTCGCGTCGCGGCGATCAAGGCCCTGGGGTCCTATGAGCTGGAGGAGAGCGAGAAGGAAATCAAGGCGGCTCTCAAGGACACGGGGCCGGTGAAGACGGCGGCGTGCCGGGTCATCTTTCAGAAGCTCACCGCCAGTTCGAACAGGCCGCGCATGGTACACGACGACGGTTCGAGCGACGAGAACGCCAACGCGGACGACTACGTCAAGCGGCTGCGGGAGCGGAAGTCGGCACCGGAGTGGTTCAAGGATGTACCGGCGGTCGTGAAGCCAATGCTGGAAGCGTCCTCGAATGAGGAGCAACTTGCCGCGGCGCTCCTTCTCCTCGCTTTCGGAGAAGAAGACAGGACCGTGCCGCGCATTGTGCGGCTGGCCAAGGATAAACCTGCGCTCCTGGGCGAGGCGTCGGAGGCGCTGGTGTGCCTGGCGTGGGACAAGAAGCTCAAACTGTTCAACGATTTGATGACGGTGCCAGCCGCCGATGAGCAACTGGGTGAGATCCTCGAGTGCCTCGTGCGGGTGCCGGACAAGCGGATGAAGGAGGTGCTGTGGGACTTTGCCGGCTCGCCGCGGTTTTCACTCGAGCTGCTCAGCCACCTCTATCAGACGTTGCTGCCGATGCACTTTTCGGGCAACTACTACGACACCGAGCGGCTAACGGAGAAACAGAAGAAGGCTGCGGCAACCTTTCTGCGGCCGTACACCGAGAAGGGTCCCGAGCTACGGCAGTCGCTGGCGCTCGCCCTCCTCTATCACAGTGGTGCGGAGGCGGCCGGTGAGGTCGCGGACGAACTCCTCAAGGACCCAGCCACCCCTGCGGGGCTGCGGCGCGACGCACTTGTGATTCAGTTGCTTGCCTTGCCAAAAGCCAAGGCGCGCGAGCAGGCGATCGCGGGACTCAAGACCACCGAGGAAGCGGTGAAGAAGCTGTCCCTCATCTACCTGGCCACCGACGGCACACAGCTGGGCGGTTTGCGGGGAAACCGGCTTTACCTTTATAACACTCGAGCGATGCCCGCTTTCGCCCGGACCAGCGGCGAGCCGATTGCGGTTGAGCCGCCCAAGGGCGTGACGGCCCAGATGGTCAAGCCGCTGCTGACCGACAACGACGCGAAGATCCGCGGACTGGCCGGGTATGTTCTCTGCACACTGGGCGACCGCGGTGGTTTGCCGGTGGTGGTCAAATACTGGAATGACCATGCCCGGACGGACGAGGAGTGGCAGCGGCTGGTCTACCGGGCCGTTTCCGCTTTGGGGGATGACGCCAACGTGCGTTATGCGGAGGAGATCTACCTCCTCAATCGCGACCCGCAGCGGCAGTATTATGTTCCCGAGCTGTACTGGACGATCCGCAACCTCGAAGGGCCCAACGCTCTGCGGCTGCGGAAGCAAATCCGGCAAGAGGTTGGCATGGACCGGCTCCGCTAGAGCCGGCCAAGAGTCTTGGTGTTAGGCCTACTTTGCGTTGAAGTAAGCGATGGCAAGCAGGGCCAAACAGAAGGCAGAGAAGCCGACGAGGAACATCGTCAGCAACGGATTGCCTTCGGGCTTCTCCGTCGGGACGTTCGTCCGAAGGGCCTGGAATGGCGTGACGTTAGCCGCGGCCGGGGCGGAGGGGCTGGAGCTTCGCCGGGGCACGGGGATGGGCGGAGGCCGGAAGGGCAAGCGATCACCGCCAATGTGATCGGTCGAGGCACGGCGCGGCGGTAGGGGATCGGCGTAGGGCATCGCCATCGGCGCCGCGGCCTCGTGGCCGGCGTCGTAGTGACCAGTGAAGTTCGATCCGTTCGCCGCCGGCTTGTCGAAACCGGCGACGGAGCCGGGGACAACGCCGGGCGTTGAAGCGTGGTTGTGACGCTTCTTGAGCATCTCCAGGGTGTTCTTCGCCTTGTCGCTGATCACCGCCCGGGGTGGCGCCGTCTTGGGATCCATCTTCACCGACGGGGGATCGGCCGGGACGGGCGTGCTCGGTGCCGCGGGGGCCGGCTTGCTCCCGGCCGTCACTTGCCCCGGGGTCCAGCGGGGATCGGAAAGCGAAACGTGATCCGGCACATCGGGAACAGCCGGGGCAGCCTTACGTGGCTCGTCGGGCTGCTTGCGCGCGGCCGGACGTTCCATCGGGGAGGACTTTGGCTCGGGAAGCGGTACGGCTCTCTGTTCCAGGGAGGGTTTGGGCTCCTTGGGGACCTGGATGTCGAAGGCCTTTTCCTTCCGGGGCCGGGCCTCCTTTTCAGCAGTGGTCAGGCGGTTTTCCCCACGACTCGGAGCGCCGACGGTGACGGACCCGAGGAGGGAGGCGCCATCGGGTTTTGATGCAGGTTTGTTCGACGGAGCTTTGAAGCCGACGTCGAAGAGTGCGCCGCCGCTCTTGCCGACGGGCTTGACCGCGCCCCAGCCGGAGGAGTTCTCGGCGGCCTGGCCGTTGGCGGCCTTGCCGAGCACGCGTGACGACGCGACAGCGAACGTCGAGACACCACCGAGGGCAGCCTGCAACTGAGCGACGAACTCTTTGCACGTGGGGAAGCGAGCCGTTGGTTCGCGTGAGAGCGCCCGGGTGAGTGCCGGCCGCTCGTTGGCCTCGAGCAGGGCGAGGTCCGGTGTGCCCGAAAGCTGGGCCTGGAGCTTCTGCAGGAGCGAGCCAGTGAAGGGAAGCTTGCCGGTTTTCAGTTCGCAGTAGGTGGTAGCCAGGGCGAATTGATCGCTGGTGTTGGCGATCATGCCGTCGTCGTATTCGGGCGGCGAATAGTCGAAGTTGGTCAGGCCCAGCGAGTGCCGGGCGGAGTCGTTGGTGTCAACGATGGGCTTGGCGAGGCCGAAATCACCGACCTTGCAGACGACCCTGCCCTTCTCTTCGAAGAGCTGAAGCGAATCGGGGGACACAGCCCGATGATAGATTGCGATCCTGCGGCCGTTGTAGTTGTGCTGTGCCGTGTTCAGAAAGTCGATGGCTTCCGCCGCTTGCGCCATGTAACTGAACAGCTCCGAAGAAGGGATGCCCCCCTGCCCGCCACCCGCTTTACATTCGGCCAGTCGATGGCGCAGCGTCTTGGCCGGAAATTCGCTCTCGACGAAGAGGAGACCCTTGTCCGGGAAGTGGAAACTGTTACTGACGGCGTTCAGAAAGGGGTGATGCACCCGTTCGATCACGGGCAGCAGGCGGGTCTCGATGCCCCCGGAGTTGTACTGGAGATCGACCTTTTTCCAGAGCTTGATCGCCCCGTTGGGAGCCCTCACCTTGTAGAGGCTGAAGTTGGGGAAATCCCCTAGCTCTTCCAGGATCTGGTATTGCGCAAACAAGGCGCTTTTGTCGGCTGCGGTGACTGCGGGCATGGCTGGGCGCTTCGGGAGTCCATGGAAATCACCGACCGCTCCAGGGCGCGAGCCCTGGCACGATCCGCGAACGTCCTGCTATTCCAACCTAACCCTAGCTGACGTCTGGAGCAGAAGCAACGAGATTGCAGACTTTCCTTTCTGCCACCCAGTACCGTAGTGCGGGTGTCGGGAGAAACCGCAAAAGATGGGCAAAGGCTGAGCTGGCGACGGCGCAAAGCCAGGCAAGGCAGGCGGTTGCGACGCAACTCCCGCTCTCTCACGAATCAACTCGGGGTAGAGGCCCTCCCCCTCTGTGTGTACTATAGTTGCCTTCGATCGCATTCCGGGAGGTTCTTGGTTCTCTGTCTCGTGATGAGCGGAGAGCATCCTTGCGGTCCGCGTTTCTTGGGCGGGCGCGAGTTATGGCAGTCATCACGACCGTTGAGAGTTTTTTGGAAATCGTCCGTAAGAGCCGGGTGCTCGAGCCGGAGAAGCTCGACGCATTCCTGGAGCGGTTGGTCACGCTCGACCCGCCCCCGGACCGGCCGGAGACGATCGCGCAACTCCTCTATCAGGAGGGGCTGCTTTCGTATTTCCAGTCGAAGCAGTTGCTTCAAGGCCGCTGGCGGCGGTTCATCATCGCCAAGAAGTACAAGCTGCTTGAAATGATCGGCCAGGGCGGCATGGGGGCTGTCTACCTGTGCGAGCACCTCGCCCTACGCCGGCCGGTTGCACTCAAAGTAATGCCCGAGGATAAGGTGAAATCGCCTGGGGCGCTCGAGCGCTTCCAGCGCGAGGCCCGGGCCATCGCCCAGCTCTATCACCCCAACATCGTCCGCGCTTTCGACATGGGCGAGGACCATGGCGTGCACTTCATGGTGATGGAGTACATCGATGGCGTGAATCTCGAAGTTCTCGTCTCCCGGCACTATCCGGGTAGAGGTTTGCCGCTGGACCGCGCGTGCCAGTACATCGCTGACACTGCCTTGGCCCTGCAACACGCTCACGTGAATGCCTGGGTCCATCGCGACATCAAGCCCGCCAACATCCTGGTCGATCGTCAAGGGACGGTAAAGCTGCTCGACCTTGGCCTGTCCCGGATGTTCGACGACGACACGGAGTTGCTCACGCAGAAGTATGACGAGGGCAAGGTCCTCGGCACCGCCGATTACATTGCTCCCGAACAGGCCCTAAATGTCAGCGCGGCGGACATCCGTTCGGACCTTTATGGCCTGGGCTGCACGTTCTACTTCCTGCTCGCGGGCCGGCCGCCGTTCCACCAGGGCAACGTTACCCAGAAGCTACTCTGGCACCAGAGTAAGTACCCGGAACGCCTCCGAACTTTGCGGCCCGAATTGCCGGAAGAGGTCGATGAGATCATCTTCAAGATGATCGACAAGAAACCGGAGAACCGCTACCAGGAGCCGTACGAGGTCTTTAACGCGATCAAGCATTGGTGCGGCCAGATCAACTTCCTACCGGCCGATGAGGAGCTACCTGAGCCGAGTCCGCTCGTGAGGCGGATGCTGCCGCTGGCCCAGGGCAGGCCCATTTCGCTATCCCGCCGCACGCCGAGCCCCGCGCCGTACTATCAATTGTCGTCGTCCGACGTCATGCAATTGCCGCCGCGGGACGCTTCACAGGTGGACACACTGAAGAATCGCATCTGCTCCGCTCCCACCCGGACCGACGAGCGGATGGCGCCGACCGTCAGCCAGCGCACTGTCTACCTGGCAGCAGGCGCCAGTGCTCTTGCGGTGTTACTGATGATGGCCGCGGTGGTATTGTGGTTGGTGATGTAGTTGCGTTGTACAGCGGTTGTGTCGAACACCCTCCATAGCATGTCCTCATGGCGCTCATCGAGGTGACTGAGGGCGGCTTGTGCTGTCCGGCGGGTGGGTTTTACATCGATCCGTGGCGCGGCGTTGACCGCGCCATCGTCACCCATGCCCACAGCGATCACGCCCGCCGTGGCTCGGGTGCCTATCTTGCTCCTCCAGACGGCGTTGACTTACTGAAGCTCCGGTTGGGTGAGGACATTCGCGTCCAAACTCTGGCCTATGGCGAGCCGCTTGACATCAACGGCGTGACGGTCAGCTTGCATCCGGCGGGGCATGTGCTCGGCTCGTGCATGGTGCGCGTCGAGCATCGCGGCGAGGTGTGGGTCATCAGCGGCGATTACAAGACCGCTTCGGACCCGACGTGTCCGACGATGAGCCCGGTACGGTGCAACGTCTTCATCAGTGAATCGACGTTTGGCCTGCCGATCTATCGCTGGCAGGCCAGGGAAACGATCATTGGCCAGATCAACCGCTGGTGGCGAAACAACGTTGAAGAGGAACGCTGCAGCGTCATCTTCGCGTATGCACTCGGCAAATCGCAGCGAATCCTCGCCAGCCTTGATCCAAGCATCGGGCCGATCGGTGTCCATGGGACGGTGGGGCGATTTCTTCCTGCCTACGAGGCAGCGGGCGTGGTGTTCCCTCCCATTGAAGCCATCGATACCAAAAACAAGGAGCAAGTCGCGAGGTTCAAACGCGGAGGCATGATCCTCGCGCCGCCGTCGGCGAATGCGACGCCATGGCTGGCGAAGTTCGGAGATGTCGCCAGTGCGGCGGCGTCCGGCTGGATGATGATCCGCGGGCCGCGTCGGCGGGAGAATGTCGAACAGGGGTTTATCCTTTCCGATCACGCCGACTGGCCGGGCATCCTTGATACCATCAAGGCGAGTGGCGCCGAGCGAGTCGGGATTACGCACGGTTACGTCACGACACTGGTGCGGTATCTTCGCGAGCAGGGCGTCGATGCCTTTGGCGTGCCGACGCGGTTCCGCGGCGAGCGGGCGGACGAGGACGAGGAGCTGGAGGGCGACTGATGCAGCGCTTCACCCAGCTCTACGACGACCTCGACACGACCACCCGCACCAACCAGAAGGTGGCGGCCCTGGTTCGCTACTTTCAGGAAGCTGATCCCGCGGATGCCGCCTGGGCGCTCTACATCTTCACCGGCCGGCGTCTGCCGCGGGGCATCAATACCCCAACGATGCGGACGTGGGCGGCGGAAGAGGCAGGCGTTCCGTTGTGGCTACTCGACGAGTGTTACGACGCTGTCGGCGATATGAGCGAGACGATCGCCCTGTTGCTGCCTGAGCCGGCCACACCGACGCCCATCGGGCTGGCCCAGTTGATCACCGAGCGGATCGTGCCGATGAAAAAGTGGCACGAGGAGAAACGACGGGCGGTCGTCACGCAGACCTGGCGAGAACTAACGACGCGGGAAAGGTTTCTGTTCCACAAGCTGATGAGCGGCAGCTTCCGTGTGGGGGTGGCCAAGACGCTAGTCGTGAGGGCGCTGGCCCAGGTGGCCGATGTGCCGCAATCGGTGATGGCCTATCGTGTCATGGGCGAATGGGAGCCGACGGCCGCGGCGTATCAGCACATCGTCAATCCCACCGAGGATGCTGCTCTCAAGAGCCACGAGATCAGCAAGCCATACCCCTTCTACCTGGCGTACCCCCTGGAGGTGCCTCCGGAGGAGCTGGGCGACGTGGCCGACTGGCAGCTCGAGTGGAAATGGGACGGCATCCGCGCCCAGCTCATTCGACGCCATGATGACATCGTCATCTGGTCGCGGGGCGAGGAGCTCGTGACGGATCGTTTTCCGGAGATCGTGCGTGCTGCCGACGTGTGCATCCCTGATGGAACGGTGCTCGATGGGGAGCTGGTGGCCTGGTCCGGCACGCGTCCCCTGCCCTTCGCCCAGCTGCAGCGGCGCATTGGCCGCAAGAAGGTGACCCCGCGGATTATGAGCGAGGTGCCGATCGTGTTCCTTGTTTACGATCTGCTTGAGTGGAACGGCACCGATATTCGCCCCCAGCCACTGAGCTATCGGCGACAGCAGCTGGAGAGCTGGCACTGTGCCCTGACTACTGACCGCATGCGGCTCTCGACGGTGCACCTGGCCGCCTCGTGGGAAGAGGTGCGGAACATCTTCGACAAGGCCCGGGAGAACAGCGTTGAGGGCTTGATGCTCAAACGGAGGTTGTCGAGTTACGGCGTAGGACGGACGAAAGGCGACTGGTGGAAGTGGAAAATCGAGCCGTACCACATCGATGCCGTGCTCATCTATGCCCAGAGCGGCACCGGCAAGCGGGCCAGCCTCTTTACCGATTACACGTTTGGCGTCTGGCACGACGGCGAGCTCGTGCCCGTGGCCAAGGCTTACTCAGGACTTAGCGATGCCGAGATTCGCCAGGTAGATCGGTTCATCCGGGCCAACACGATTGACCGTTTCGGACCGGTGCGGGTCATCAAGCCGGAACTGGTCTTCGAGCTGGCGTTCGAGGGCATCCAGATTTCGACCCGGCACAAGGCCGGGCTGGCGGTGCGGTTTCCCCGCATGGCCCGCTGGCGGAAGGACAAACCCGCGAAAGAAGCGGATACGCTCGAGACCCTACGGGCGCTGATCAACTCAACGCAACGCCCAGCTGAAGAAGCAAAGAGCGAAACGTTTTGGCAGCTGGATCATTGATGGCCATTTGCATCGCGAGCGCTCCGCTGGCGCGGCTAGACAATTCCGATATTCGCGCCTGAAAATCGGTGGTACCGCTCTTGGGCGGCGGCCTACACTCACTGCATGACGATGTTACCGCCGACTCGGGAGCTGGTTCGGGCGTACCGTCGCAGTGATGCGGCGTACGACGGGCTGTTTTACGTCGCCGTGCGGACGACGGGGATCTTCTGCCGGCCGACGTGTCCGGCGCGGAAGCCGCTACCCAAGAATGTCGAGTATTTCCCCTCGCCCAAGGAGGCGCTGGCGTCGGGGTATCGGCCGTGCAAGCGGTGCCGGCCGATGCAGCGGGACCAGCAGCCGGCGTGGGTGACGGCGCTGATGACGCGGGTCGAGCAGTCGCCCGAGGAACGAGTGACCGAGGCGGATCTGCGAAAGCTCGGCATCAATCCGGCGACGGCGCGGCGGTACTTCCTCAAGCATTTCGGCATGACGTTTCAGGCGTACGCCCGCAGCCGGCGGCTGGGGCGGGCGCTGCACCACATTCGGCAGGGGAACAACGTGGATACGGTGGCATTCGAAACGGGATTCGAGTCGGCAAGCGGCTTTCGCGACGCGTTTGCCCGCACCTTCGGGGTTTCGCCGGGGCAGTCGCAGGGTCAAGAGTGCCTGACGCTGATGTGGATCAAGAGCCCGCTGGGGCCGCTCATCGCAGGAGCCGATGCGGATGGGATTTGCCTGTTGGAGTTTACGGACCGCCGGATGCTCGCAGCCCAGCTCGATTCCGTGCGGAGGTACTTCGAGATGCCGCTAGTGCCAGGGAGGACGCCGCACCTGGAGCAACTCGAAGCGGAGCTGGCGGAATACTTCGAAGAGAAGAGACAGCAATTCAGCGTGCCGCTCATCTATCCGGGCAGCGATTTCCAGTGCCGGGTGTGGGAGGAGCTCCTGCGCATCCCGTACGGCGAAACGCGGTCGTACGACGACATCGCCAAGGCAGTCGGGGTCCCTAATGCGTGCCGGGCGGTGGGCCGGGCGAATGGTATGAACCGAATCGCGATCGTCATTCCCTGTCACCGCGTCGTCAACAAGGATGGCCGCATGGGTGGTTACGGTGGCGGCCTGCGGCGAAAGGAATTCCTGCTGCGGTTGGAGCAGACGAACGCAAGGAGGTAAGCAAGTAGCCCTACGCCACAATCTGCCGCAGCGCGTCAGCGAAGTAGTTAATGTCCTGAGCAGTATTGAACGCCCCGGGGCTCACGCGCACGGTGCCTTGCGGCGCGGTGCCGAGGGCGCGATGGATGTAGGGAGCACAGTGCAGGCCGGGACGGACGGCGATGTTGAAGCTCGTATCGAGCACGCCAGCGATGTCCACGGATTCCATGGGATGACTGAAGCTCAGCGTGCCAACGCGGCGTATGGGGTCGAGGTGGCCGTGGAGCGTCACCTCAGGGATTCCCTTGAGATGCTCGATGAGGCGTGTAATTAAGTCGTTCTCATGCTTCCAGATCTGTTGCGGAGTACGCTCCATGACGAACTGCAGCCCGGCGCGCAACCCGGAGACGCCGAGGACGTTGGGCGTGCCGCCTTCGAGATGATGCGGGTATTCCTCTGGCTGCGTGCGGCTCATCGAGTCGCCGCCGGTGCCGCCTTCACGCCAGGCCTTGGGGTTGGTGCGCGAGCCCACATACAGGACGCCGGTGCCGGTAGGTCCGAGCAGTGCCTTGTGCCCCGGGAGAGCGAGCAAGTCGATTTGCATGCCGCGGACGTCAATGGGGACGACACCAGCCGTCTGGGCGGCGTCAACAAGTAATAGCGCCCCATGCTTGCGGGTCATCTCGCCAACTTCGGCGACGGGCTGGATCGTGCCGAGGACATTGCTCGCGTGGGTCATCGCGACGAGCTTGGTCTTTAATGTCAGCGCTTCGCGAATTGCGCCGGGCTTGAGCGTCCCGGTGGCATCCGCATCTACGCGAGTAAGCGTGATGACGCCGGCGTCGGCAAGCGCTTCCAGTGGCCGACTGACGCTGTTGTGTTCGAGGTTAGTCGTGACGACATGGTCGCCGCGTTCGACGATACCCTTGATGGCGATGTTCAGCGAATCGGTGCAGTTGATGGTGAAGATGAAGCGCTCGGCGGCCTCTCCGTTGAATAACTGGTTGAGCAAATGTCGCGTTTGCTTGAGCTCGTCCTCGGCCTTGAGGGCCATCTTGTGCGAGGTGCGGCCGGGGTTCGCCAGCGACGTGCGGGCGAACTGGTCCATCGTTTGATAGACGGACTCCGGCTTGGGAAAGCTGGTCGCGGCGTTGTCGAGATAGGTCAAACGCATGGGGCGAACTTCACACAGAACGGATCAGCTGTGGCAGAGTTGATCTACGAGAATCACGTCGAGAAACTCGGCCAACCGCGGGCCGGCCTGGCGCATCCACAGCCAATCCGAATGGACGGCGAGATTGACGCGAGGCGTGCGGTTGTCGCGGAAGACGAGATTCATCTCGTAGGTCGCCCCCTTTCCAGGCTGGTGCAAGCCCGTCATGTAGTGCTTGTAGAAACGATAGAGAAGCTGCAAGGCGACGGCGTCGTCGAGGCTATGGGTGGCGATCAGGTGCTGCTGTTTACTCAGCCCCACCTGCCGTTCCAGGGTGAGGAGGTTTGTTTGCTTGTCGAACCGGAATGTCGTCGGGCCTGGCTTGAAGAGTGGCATCACAAGCATGCCAATGAAAATGAGCACCGGGACGGCCACGACGCCGGACCACATGACGACGCCGGCTTGCCGCTGTCGTTCCAGGGCGACCTGTACGCCCTTAACACCGGTGAGCATCATGAAGAAGAGGCAGCCGATCAAGAGCAGCACGAGCAGCCGCGTCAGCCAGGGCGGCCGGGCGGGAACGGGAACGAGGCGGATTACCTGTTCCGACTCGATATCGAGTCGTACTTTCTTGAGCGCAATGATCTGCCGGCCCGGGACCAGCGGGTCGGTCGGCACTTCGATCAGGTTGGTCTTATGATCGCTGCCAGCGCGGAGCAGATTGCCCTTGGCGACATCGGCGTGCCCGGACGCTAAGCGGGGATCGGAATGCGGAGCCGACGGAGTCATGAACACCCTGGCGAGCGGTACCTGGGATGACAGATAAGGATAGCTTACCCTTGTTGTGCAAGTCACCCGATCTTCGGTTTTCTTCGCCGCCACTTCGACAGCGATCTCAATAGCCGATGTACTGGGCATACAGAGTCTTTGCCCGGTCGATGTCGTTGGTCCCCTTGATAATAGCCCGGCCATCAGGGAAGACGGTGAATTCGTGGCCACCGGCAGTGAATCGCATCATGAACTGGTTGTGTGACACCTGCCCCTGGGCAACACCGCGAAGCGTTTCGGCGAGCGAAGCGAAGCTGAGCTGGCTGGCGGAGCGGTGGGCAACCTGCACGGCATTGCGGCCGCACAGGGAGGTCGTATGGGCACCCATTTTGCCATCGAGCCATTCGAAGTTGCGCTGCGTGCAACAGGGGCAATCGACCTTGTCCTTGAGCTTGCTGATCTTGAAGCGGCGGAACTCGTTATCCCAGACGTCCACGTAGACCAGGTCGCGGTTGACCGTCTCGAGGTGGCCGGTGAGGATTTTGATCGCCTCAGTTGATTGCAGGCTGGCGATAACGTTAATGGTCGGGGCCAGGACGCCCGCGGTTTCGCATGTGGCGGCCATGCCGGGCGGCGGACTGGTTTCCACGACGCAGCGCAGGCAGGGCGTCTGGCCGGGCAGGATGGTCATGGTCTGGCCAACGCTGCCAATGGCGCCGCCGTAGACCCAGGGCTTGTTCAGCTTGATGGCCGCGTCGTTGACGAGATAGCGGACTTCGAAGTTGTCGGTACCGTCCAGGACCAGATCGACATCCTTGACGAAGTCGAGGATGTTGGTGTGATCGATGTCGGCGACGACTGAGTCGATCGCGATCTCGGAGTTGATGCGACGGAGCTTGCGGGCGGCGGCTTCCGCCTTGGGCAAGTTCGCGGCGACGTCGTCCTCGTCGAAGAGCACCTGACGTTGGAGATTGTGCGTCTCGATGAAGTCGCGGTCGATGATGCGAACGAAGCCGATGCCGGCGCGGACGAGCGAGTTGGCGAGGACGGTGCCGAGGGCGCCGCAGCCGCACAAAGTGACTCGACTGGCAAGGAGCTTCTTCTGCCCGGCTTCGCCGACCCCGTGGAAGCGCATCTGGCGGCTGTAACGTTCCAGAGATGGTGTGTCGGTGCTCATGCTTAGCCACCTGCCTTTCCAGCACATTGGGATCCTAAGCTTAGAATTCCACGTGGACAAGTTGTCGCG
>JADMIO011836996.1_pt1 | contig 45931 bp, 75 predicted proteins | sample 8958161 | NCBI WGS metagenome assembly JADMIO01 (sample SAMN16585339, study PRJNA669376) | soil metagenome | isolation source: Crop rotation soil | place: USA: Cullars Rotation, Alabama | collected 2011
TATCAACCACCCTTTTACTCACTGCTGGTATCGAGTGTGTGAGCTGTGGCCTGCCGTACTCATCAGCAACGTATGTATCTTGTCGCTTCTTGATAACCTTAGACTTTTCGATGCTGAAGGTTACCTCATGCTTGCCCTCAGCTTTGCGTTTGGTGTTGTATAGTTGGGTGAAGGTTGCTATTGTCATGGGTTTAAGTTTTTAATTATTGCAGCAAGTACACCGACACAGATAGAGTTGCCCGCTTGCTTGTAAGCCTGACTGTCAGATACATTCCATGTAAAGGTTTCGTTGAAATCCATAAGGCGGAAACATTCGAGCGGGGTAAGGCGGCGGATGCGCTGTTGTGATAAAATCTTCGATTCGTGTCCGTGCGATTCGGCCCTTAATGCTGGTGCTATTCCATGCCTATATATTTTTGCAGGTTTGTTTAAATGCCCCCTGTGTTCAATTATATCACCCTCAACCACATGATTATTATGCTCAAATGAATTTGTAGTTATTGACGGGCATATTTTTAAATCGGCACCTTTGTTGTAGCCTCGTGGGGCTTGGCGTATTATAGGTTCCGTTTCTACAACAACATTATCTTTCTGCACGGTTGTGAGTGCGTTGGATATGCCAGCTTCGTTTATCTCCAGCATCTGCTGTGTTTCCAGTCCTGATACCCGGCTTGTTGGGTTTTCGGGATTACGACCACGGATAGCACCGATTAAGACTCCTTGATTGCAAGAAGTGTCTAATGTTTGCGCTACACCCTTACCAACTCTACCGCGCCGTGTCTTGCTATTCGGTACTGCTATACTATCTTCTGCGGTTGCTATTTCGTAGCCTTGTTTTTTGTTGGCGGGGATAGCGATATAATTATCATCACACCCTTGCTTAAAGCACCTGGCGGTAATTGCTGTTGCTGTGCTGTCCGGGTCGCGTGGCTTAAATTCAAATCCATTGCCTAAAAACTTATGCGTATCGCTGGCATTGTGTAAATAATTTACCATCTTATCACTCAAATAATACTTTTCATCAACTTCACTTTCCAACACGTCACGTAGCCTTTTAACCAACGGAATGCGTTTAGGAAAACTATAACCACACCCAACATCTTCACGTATGCCAACTATAAATACACGCTCCCTGTTTTGCGGTATCCCGTAATGTTTTGCATTGAGTACCTGGTAATGAATGTGATATGGTACGCTGTCAGGATATGCGAACATTGTAGTATTACCATTGACAGACTTACCGCCCAATAAGTCCAGCCAACGTGCAAACGTCTTACCACCGTCATCCGAAAGTAAGCCTTTTACGTTTTCAATTATGAAATATTTAGGCTGGTTCACTTTTATAAACTCATGCGTATTGTAAAATAATATTCCACGCTTGTCTGCTTCCCCCTTTCGCTTACCGGCTAAACTGAATGCCTGGCATGGTAGCGAACTCATATAAATATCTAATGGTTCGACTGGTATTTCTCTGTCGTAAACATTCTCAGGATAATATTTAGGTTCCCCGAAATTCAGTATATATGTTTGTCGTGCGTACTTATCCATATCACAGCTAAATACAGTTTCATGCTCAATACCTAATCGTATCAAGGCTTGCTCAAATGCACCTACACCACTAAAGTCTGAACCTGTTTTTATCATAATTCTTTATTTTCTCTATGCCACTTCTCACTATCCGCCTTGCGTATCTTAACCCGTTCGGCTTCGAGGTCGTAGTTGTACTTGCGGGTGATGGCTTTGTACTTATGGACCTGTTGCTGGTGGAATTGTATCTTAGCAATCGCACGCTGATATTCAAGTTCTGTTATTTGTGGCATTAGAATAATGTTGTTTGTTGTTTAAATAATTCGATTCGTTTTTTGCCAGACTCGTAATAATCGGTGTCAATTTCAGTTGCTATATATTGCACTCCCATCTTAATACACGCTTCAACCGTACTCATTGACCCTGCGAAAAAATCAGCAACTACTATTTCATTCCGAGGTTTGTCTGGAATGACAAGCGCAAGTAAACGCTGTAATAATTTGACCGGTTTTTGGGTGGGGTGGATTGCTGTATAGTGTTCTCGAATTTCTTTAATAAGCGATTTTTCATTTAATCCGAATTCGATAGACTGCGCTACCTTTTCGCACCTATCTCTTTCTTTAATACCAGCCCGAGAATTGATATTATGCTTTAGTGGCACCTCCTCTGTGTACTGCCTTATAATAGTCTTTTCGTTAAGTCCGTTTGTGATTGCATTCACTACAGTTACACACCTGTTACCCTCGTTGCATTTCCCATTTCTTAAATTAGACTTATTATCCATTTGCTTTTCATTCTTAAAATCCGTCCGCTTTAAATTATTTTCCAGAAAATCAAGAACCGCGGCCATTGATTTGGCATTTGTAAATACAGAGCGAATCCGTTTGATATCTTGAATAATACTGTCTATATTATGTTTTTTTATTTCTAAATAAGGTTGCTTTACTTTGTTAATTTTACCGTTTTTCTTTGTGAAAACTGCTATTGACTCATGAACTCTTAACAGTGCCATTAATGGGCTTGTACAATGGGATTTATCCCAAACAATTTCTTCCTTAAAGACAAAACCTAAATCTGCGATTATGGTATTCCACCTGTAAAAAGAAGTCCCCCTGCCAAACATCACAATAAAGCCCTTATCTGTCAATAATCTTTTGCATTCAGAGAAAAATAAATGTTCGTCAAAAGGGCGTTCTAACTTTTGGTTTTTTAAGTATAAATACGGTGGGTCTATACAAATAACATCTATGCTATTATCTGAGAGCGTTGCCATTATTTCTATGCAATCTGCGTTGTAAATCATGCCTGTTTTTTCATTTCTATTTTCCATAATCTTTTAATTATTTTGGTTTTGGTTGGTGATGGGGCGCAGAGGTTCATTGCTTTGCGGATGAGGTTTATTGTTTTTTGGGTCATATTGCCTGTTTTTAGAAGTTAGTTGCAATTGGTTGCAATATTCGTTGCACGTCAAAGTCAATGCCAGTGTGGGTTGTTGCAAAGTTGCAAAGTTGCAGCAAAGAGTTTCAATATTCGAGAAATACCTATAACATATATAAAATATATATAATATAATATAATTTATACTTCTTATAGGAAATTGCAACTTTGCAACAATGCCTATAAACATTGACTTTTTTTGCAACAAACATGCAACTAAGCACGTAACTTTTGCAACTAATAACAAACTGTTAGTAAATCTTTTCATATTCCCCACGTTGGTGTTGTTTAAAAATTTGCTTATTTCGGCTTAAAAATGATTTTGCGCTTCCTTCTTTGATGCCCAAAGTTGCAGCTACCTCAACTGCCGTTTTTGAGGTAAAGATATTTGGCAGCTTTGCATAATACATTTTATAGTTATCCTGTAACTTATCAATAGGTGTTTCTGGTGCAAGTATCTGCATTGACTTATGGATGTTGCCTAAAAAGTATTCAGTTAATCTTATTGCCTTATCCATGCTTGATTCGCTGATTTCAGACGTGCCAATATTATCGAGTACCTCGATTATTATTGCCAGGCGCAAACAATATTCCTGATACTTTGCAATAATGCCCTTTGTGTTGTTATCAAAAGCCTTGTTATACTTCACGCATTTTACATCATGCCATTGCCCGTAAAGCACATCGGCTGCAGGTGAAAGTTCAATAACTCTTTTTGGTTTGGTTCTAAGGTGTAATAACTCTTCAAAAAGGTTTTCAAATTGTTCTGTTACGTGATTCGGGACCGGGTATTTACCCCACAATGGTTTGTCCTGTGGCTCAGGATTGCAATATAAAAACCTGTGGTAAAACCCGTTGTGTTCGTTATGGTCCTTTGACATGATATCTAAAATACCGGGCTGCATACCGCCCGAAATACAACAAAACGGATCATCTACATAATTATCATCCCTTGTGATACGTTGCACAAGCAAAGACTGCCCGGACCAGACTGATAACCATTTCTGCACTTCATCCGATTTTTCGTATCGGTTCATTCTATTTATAAACCCTGACAGTTCATCAGCGTAAATACACGCACCTTCTTTATTGTGCGTTAATATCTTCACTACCATTTCAATAGTACTGTCCTCAATAATGTTTTGAGGGCAAACAGGTTTTATAGGTTCGTCGCCTTTTTTCTTATTATCCTCCCAAGCCTTTAACAGCATGGCATAATGTTTACTTTCCTCGTTGTACATACGGCGTGCTGCAGCATCATGTTTTTTGAGAAAACTAAAAGCCTTTAGCATTGCAGGTGTTTTACTTGCCCCGGCGGGTGCAACTACTACCATATAAAGTATCGGCTTTATAAACCTATTGCCGTCAATAAGCAACTTTACACTGTTGCCTATCGCGGTTGCTAAAGATGTAAGCATGAAACATGCGATGTATTCATTCTGAATGTTTTTATGGCATTGGATATAATTTAGTATTTCTGTTGGGAATACATCGTAAGGGAATTTCAAACGGTTATGCGGTATAACTATTGACTGCTCAATAGATTTTTGCGATACCAGCTCAATATTATGTTTTTCTGAAAATTCCTTTATTACTTCCATTGCCTTAATCCAATTCCCTTTACATCCATAATAAATAATTCTCGTCGGTGTAAGTACCCAATTATGGTCGTTCTCATCTACCCTGCTGTGAAAGTTTGGAAAGTCAGGTATTGAGGATGTGAATAATAATAATTTGTTCGAGTTGAAATAAACCTTTGCGCTGTAATCAGCAAGCGAACCTTTGCGAAGATATTTTAAATGCTTATCCTTTGCACGCTGGGTGCCTTTAACCTCGTACAAACCTAAATTATTCAACAACTCTTCAAAAGCCTTTACGGTACAATGCCTGTCAAAGTGTAGTGCTGTATATTCATATTCAATAGGGTAGTCAATAACGGTGTGTTTCTGATAATCATATTCATTCACATATTTATTAAGCGAAATAGAAATTGCATTAATAATATCAAACTCATCCTCTGTTAGCTCCTCAATATCTTCAAAGCTGCCATGTATTATTTTATAACCCGGCGTTGGTGCGCAAAACGATAATAAGCCGCCTGTATAATTTGCAATAACCTCTTTGCCGTCAATAGATTTTGCAAGTGTTTGTTTTTGAATGATGCCTGTATATTTACAATACACATGATAACCATTATTCCTTGTTTGCTCAATACACACTTTTCTTTGAAAATTCTCAAGCACGCTGCTGACTGCTGTTATCCATGTTTTGTAAACATTTTTATCATCTGTATTTTTCAAGTCAAAATCCACCATAAAAAAAGGTGGGAATAATTTTAGTGCAACTGCATTGCATTGCTCAATTCGCTCTGCCCAAAGTTTAATAATATCCTCGCCTATACTATCCGCAGTAACTATACTATGCTCTACATATTCCGTAGCAACTTTTTTTACTTCGTCCCATTGTAACGGCACCGGGCTAAGTCCTGCCTTTTGTAAATCCCTAAATATTTTTAATTCCATTGGGGTATAAAAATTATTAGGCATTGAATTATACAAATGTGCGTAAGGGTATGGAGTCCCAACACTTGTGATAAAACAATGCCTAATAAGATTTTAATATTTTTCATCCATATAAAAGTTACGCGGTATAAAAGTAAGTTATTTATCTGACATTTCCAAATTAATTTTAATTCCCCCGATTTCGGGGGTTTACCCTAAAAAGGAAGGTCATCGCTTGCAGGATTATCCGGCACATGGCTTGTTGTTACCTGCGCCGCCCCAGGCTGCACAACCCTGTCAGTTACCTCAACCTTCCACGCCGATAACTGATTAAACGCCTTTTCGATATTCGTTTTCGGATCTGTCCACAACCTCCCCTCTAAATTATAACTTACTTTCACTGTGTCGTTTTCATTAACACCGTTCAGCAGATCGCATTTGTCATTCTTTGTTTGCAGTGCGATATACTGCGGGTAAGTGCCTTCTGTCTTGATTATAAAATCAATAAGTTTCAGTTTTTCTGATACTTGTTTTGCATCGGATTTTTTGTAAAGGATTCCTGTAACCTCGTTTTGATTGCTCATTATATTTGTTTTTTAGTTATAAACTCTATTTGTGGTTGCTGAAACATATTACCCTGTGCTAAATAATTCTTAATGCGTTTTTTGCCAGCGTTGAAATAATCTTCATCAATTTCATAGCAGGTTATTTCCATTTCGTTTTTCATGGCTGATATTACGCTGCTCATGGAACCGCCATGAGTGTCAAGTATGCGCATTCCTTTGGTGGCGTAGTTCTGAAACATGAAGTCATACAAAGCAACGGGCTTTTGTGTTGGATGTATTCTAAGCTCTTTATCCTTCATGTTGCCCTGCAGCATCCCGTTCCAACGAAAATCAAACTTTTTTACTACTGATGTAAATGAAGTCCATGCTAATTCACAGTCGGCATAGTTGCCCGAATTTTCTTTATCCCAAACAAGCCAGCACGGACTATCAAAAGGAATTTTACTAATGAAATGATTTGCACCCCACAAGATTTGATTTTTAGAAACCCGAATCAGCTCATTAAAATATTCCTGATTTGGCGAATTGCTATCCCATTTCTTTTTACCATAATCAGTTGATGCTATAATTTTCCGCTTAGTATTCTTTACACCAAAACTTTTTTTACCGCCAAATGGATTACAGTTTCCTATCTTACCCGCCCTTGCAATGTTAATACCATAAGGCACATCACATACAGCCAAATCAAAACACTTATCGGGCATTTCGCGCATGGCTTCTAAACAGTCTTGTAGTATTACTCTATTCATTTACTCTGGTAACCTTTCCTGCAATTTATTAATATCCCCCTGATTATAATTCCTGCCTGCGCTGATAGGCTCCATAGTATTCATCTTAGCGTCTTTCAGCAACTGGTCGTATTCCTTTTGGGTAATTCCTTCATATACCTTATTAATCATTACCTGCTTTGTATCATCGTCATATCCTGTTTTTTCAAGCATGGTTACAAGATACTCAATTTGCGCATCCGTAGCCCCGTAATCCTCGTCAGCTATTGCAATAGCTTGTGCTACATTATTAAATTTATCAGTCTTTGGCAGGTATTTAAACAAGCGTTTGATAACTGTTTTCTTAGACATTTCGCCATAATGGTCTTCCCAGATACAGGACTTTACTTTCTGTGCAACAAAGGCCTTATAAGATTCTGATTTATCACGTATGGCATTAATATCTTCCACAGTCATTGTTTCAATTTGCTTATAACCGTCCGATAAAACAGCGACTGCATAGACTGCAATTATTGCACCTCTGTCAGCAAACTTAGGTTTGTGCTTAATATCTACAGTTGTACCATACGATAATTCAAACTCATCATTCTCATAAACCAGATGTGAATATATGGCCGTGATACTGCCTGTATCAGTAAGCAACTTGATTAATCCCTGATAAGACGGCTCAAGTACTGCCACCATAGCACCATTTGAATAACGTGGAATGATGTATGCGTATTTAAGCACCGGGTTTAATGACAGCCCTGTAAGCGCAATGTTATAAACAGCACGCTGTAATGATTCTTTACTGCATTTCTGCACGCTTGTATTGGTGTTGATGATCTGCATGGCAAATGATATTTCACGCTGTAAAACGGTCTTATCCATTAGCTCAAGCATCTTGTTTTTTGTTGGTTCGATTTCCTGGTGTGTTAGAAACATATTTTATTTATTTAAGTGTGATTGGTAGTGGTTATTACCATTTGAAAAAACTCCAAAAAGTTCTTTTCTTATTTTTATTGTAATTAGGTGAACAGGCTTTATCTATCTTTTCAGAAAACGCCTCATTTCTTGCGTGTTGTAATAAATTTTCCTCGTTCATTTCTTCAAGAAGTTCTATTTCAGATAATTTATATTCACCACCGCAACTATGTGGATTAGTAGATGTACACCTACTTGATAAAGGTCTTACTGTTTGAAGATAGTGTTCATCGCACCAACCTGATATTATCTGACCTATTTCGGTGTGGATATGTCCAGTCCACCGTTTTGCTTCTTTTTTGCAAATTAGACAATTTTTTATATGCATCTTTATTTATTTTGTTTAATTAAGAATTTTATTCGGTTGTATATGCGTATGATTAGCAGGGGTATTAGGATGTAGAGGAGCATTAGGCTGTGGTGTTTATAGAATTATCGGATTGATAAGTAAATACTTTTTACCTCTTTGTCGTATCTTCCCATCTTCTGTGTCCCACGTAGATTCTCTTGCGTCACTATCTATGTATGCGCCTTCCGATGTCAGTAAAATATTTTCATCGTCAAAATCTATTGCTACGTTTTTATTATGCCCAGTAAGCAATTTTATAGGCATATTGTCGGGGTGCTTTTTTAGCAACTGTTGTAATTCTTTGTTTTTCATTTTATATTGATTTAATGTTTAAATTTTAGTGCTTGCCTCATACCATAAATAGACCTGCGATGAAATGAAACCTTATCCCATTCGCCTGATAGTTTGGCTTTGGCGAGGAGGGCGGTTTGGTACTCTATGCAATATTTTAATACTTCTCTATTCATGTTGTTTTGTTTATTGTTGTTAAAAAAAGTTGGTTGAAATGGCAGGAGTTCATACCCGCATTGCACGTCTGCATCAATGGAGCCATGTTTCAGGCGTGATTAGCTAATCCTATCATTAGTGTCTGTTCTCTGCGACATACGACCGTCTTACGATACTTTTCACCACATTTCAACCATTATTTAAAGAACTATTTTTGTCTGTTGTACATCCTATTCGAGGTTATTATTACACTCGCAATGAATTTTAATATTTTGAGTAGGCGCATGGGGTTAGTTGAATTTTAATTCGGGAAATTGAAAGCCTGTCATTTTTTCAAGTTTATTTACACACCTATTTATAGATTCGGTCGTGTCGCTTAATGCGATACTATCATGATACCATTGTATTTGTCGCCACGTTTCAACAGGTATTTCTTGCGCCACCGCATCCGCATTCAGTACGGCATTAATATCAGGAAAAGAAATAGTATCACTAATTGCCGTTCCGATTTTTTGATGCTCACCTTCTATCATATGCTTACCAACAGCGCATCTTCTGCCGTCCGATGTTAAGTAACAGCATCCATTATCACCAAATGCGCAAGTCGCGGGATTTTCTTTATAAGGCAATAATGTATTTAATATAAATTCTCTGGTCATAATTTCAATTTTTATTATTTTATGGTTGTGTTTGTTGTAACTGCTCACGTTTCATCTCATCCATTGCCGGATCGCTTGCCTCTGCACCATCCTCACACATCAGATTTATAGCTGCTATGTTTTGCTCCATGTCGTCGTAAAGGCGGTCGATGGTTGCTTGATATGCTTCGTTGAACTCTTCTTTAGTAATAGTGGTTGTATCAGTATATGCAGCCACAAGTGAAGATGTGCCACAAATACGGGCGGTCTTGCTTACCTCGTATCTGCTGATAGCAATTACATTGTTTTCATTAATGCATGCAAAATAGGTGGTTGAGTTTTTTGTAAATGATGGCAGTCCGATTACTACCTCTTGTGTTTTTTGGATTGTGATTGTCATGATTTTATTTTTTTGAGATTAAAGTTTTATTTTATAACCACTCCACCTTCTGGGAATGGCTGTTGGTGTATTTGATTGATTTTTTTATAATAAGAGGCAATGACTATCATCCTTTCATACATAAGCAGGAATAGTTTGTATGCCTTTTTCCTGCGTTCAAATGGTTGCTTTCTATCAAATGCAATAGCACTTAGTTTTTTCGTTCTGAGCATCCAGTTATCAGCAGTTGAATCAAATTGTTTTAGTGTCATTACCCTTGTACTTTTAAATGTTTCTTTTGTAATTCTAATTCAAAGTCTTTCATTTTCTTTCTATCCACATCAGCAACACGAACACACATGGCTCGCAATGGGGTTTTATACTTTGGTTTTGCACCTGATTTTAATTTAGTTTTTTTCATGTTTTAATTAATTACAATGCAAATATAATATTAATATATAAATTACCAAACAAAAGTTATCCACATTTGTATTTCATGGCGCAGATGTGTGGATAAGCCTCATGCGAAGTAATCACAGGCAATGTAACCCAAATAGCCCTTAGCCTGCTGTCTGTCTCTATAAGATTTCTGATAGTACGGATGCCGTGTATAACCGTTGTATGGTCTAAACCGCCATACTTGCACATATTGCCTATCTTGCGTTTCGTATAAGTGGTATTCTGTTTAAGCCAGTACATAAACAAGTAACGAGCCTCGGCAAGTGGTCGTACCCTGCTCTTATCAAACATATCCATACTGTTAATATTCATTGCATCGCAAATCATTTTCATTACGTTTGATTCTGAATGTTCAAAGTTGGCAATGTGTGATTCATATTGTTGTTCAGCCGTCAGCTGTACCTGAACTACTTTCAGTTTATTTCTGGTGTGGAATGTTGGTTTCATATATTTATTTTTAAGGTTTTAAAATAGCGGTAATTGTTTTTTCTTTTTATTTCGGGTATTTCTGCTGTTGGTTGCATGATGCACCTTGTCATAGTTTAAATGGCATTTTTGGCACATAGCTTTAAGATTATCGTATGAATTATTCTTTATGTCATGGTCGAGGTGAGCAATGGTTAAAACTATTTTTATAGACGGTCTGTAACCGCCAAACAAATATTCACCATCTGAACTATTCATATTGTCAATTTGCTTTTCATAATACCATTTACCTTCAAAACTTCTGAGCCCTACTGCATAGTTTTCAACTCCGCAAACCTCACAGCAATTATTAGCACGTTCCAATATTGCAGGACGTATTTCAGTTTTCCAATTCATCGGATAATTTTTATAATCTATTGGCATCTTTTTTATTTTACTAATTCATATTAGTTTTAAAAGTATATTCAATATACAGCGCTTTCACTTCCATGCGCTTAATTTCTTTCAGTCTTGCTTGGTCTTTATCTTTATCATAGAGTTCAAACTGATGTTCAATATTGGCCATCAGCACGTCCAACGGATCCGCAAGATGCAGTATTGTTCTATTACCGGTTATGGTTGTATCTTCTGTCATATCGTTTCTTTTAAAATCATACAATGTCTTTTTGAGGTGTCTATGTTGAGGGAGGTTAGGAGGGAGTGGAAGGACTGTTTTGCCGATTCAAAGGGGGTTAGTCCATTAACATAATTTATGTAAATAGGTATAATCTTGCCTTCGCTAATTGTTTTAAACATCTCTTCTATGATTTGCTTCGCCTCATCCTCTGTTATGTTGTTTATGTCGGTGATGAGCTGACAATTGCCATCTGGTAGGTGCATTTCATCGTTACAATGGTTTGGGCTAATTCCTGTTTGCCATATCAGTATATTGCCCGACAGTTCTACATCTGTTGCTCCATCAGGTAAGCATATCACTATCCCTTCTGCTTTGCTGGTTTTGAAATTGGTTTGGGTCATAGTTTTATATTTTACTGATAAAGAATTTGTCTTGCATTGTCGGTTATGGGTAGGTTGTATTTGGCGAGGTCTTCGAGGGTGTGTATGCTACCGTAATGTACATCATCAGTATGTAAATAAATATCACCCGACTTATTGAACTGAATTGTTATCTTACCATTGTTAATAAGCCAATAGTAATTATTATCTTCTGTCAATCTCCACCCCTCAAACAAGCAGTTACTCTTTGCCTGTTGGTATTGTGATAATGATAATTGAAACTCTATCGAAGGTGCTACCCCTGCATCCATTATCTTCGGCTCACTCACAGGCACTCCATTAATGCAGGGTACAAAATCAGATAGTTTTGGTGATTGCTGGAGGAGTTTATCGTATCTGTTCCTTTGTTTACGATATTCCGAATCGGTAGTATTTACATTGCTGATACTCTTGCCAAATTCAATGCTGGGTATCAGATGTGTTATTTTATTCATGGTTGTTGTTTTTTGTATGATTTATATTTCCAATGAGTAGGTGCATAGTAAACGTACATCGAACCGTCAGGATGCCACCATAGTTTGCCCTTTAACGCTAAATCCTGCTCATTCCTAACTCCGTCCTTATCGTCTATTTTTGTATTAACAACTGTACCGTATGGGGGTAATTGCTCCGTGCATTTTATCCATTCTAATACAGGCTTCATGTTTGGCGTTTTCATATTATCCTTTTAAAATTGTGATTAAATCGTTCATGCCTTTGATGTAGGCGGTTTGATGTTTTTTCTCGGTAGGATAGTACTCTAAATAATCTTCATAGCTTCCTTGATTTTTATTATATGGGGGCATTGGAAACGCCTTTTCCGCCATCTTCTCTATCTCGCCCTTTGTCGGCAAGACGCTTTCTTTGGTTATGCGCACTTCTACTAATTCGCATTGCTTAAGATTTTCAAAGTAAGTGTCTGGTATATTTGCCTTTCCTATTGTTTTCTGCAATTCCCTACCGTCCTCTATTAAGTTCTCAATAGTTTTATCCTGCGGGTAAAGGTGTGGTGTAATTGCTGAATAAATCCCATGATATAAACGGCTCGTATCAATATAGTTGCCCGCATACATCAATGTTTTATATCTCGCATCCTTCACATCCACCCATACAGATGCAGTTGGTAATGGGGTGGTGGCTTCAATATCAATTTGATTCAAATAGTTATTAAAATCTGGTTCTAACATACCAGGCACTGTTATTAATCCTTTGTCTGCCAATCTGCGAATGTTCGCTGTGAGTTCTAAAATTTTCTCTTTCATGTGGTTTTATTTAATGGTTTAGATTTTAATACGGCAAGTCATCTTTGTATTCGTGAAAGGGTATTCCGTTCATAGTAAGAAATGCCATTGCCTCGCGCTTGTTGTGCAATTCCCTTTCCCCATCCTTTAGCAGAACAGAACGCCATTCAAAATGATTCATGTCTTTTACTGCAAATCCGTGCTCTGCTGTTTTGTAAAGTCGCCAATCGGTTGCCTCTCTCGGTCTGCCTGATTTTGACGTACCGACTTGTCTTAGTTTCTGTAAGACTTCGCTTTCTAAAATTTGTGTCTTGTTACTCATACCTTTTCATTGACATTACTGCGCCACAGTTTGGGTTAAAGGTTTATTGTGTGATTAATAATTGTTTATCTTCGCTAAGGAATTTGTACAATGTAGTTCCTTGCTTTGTTACTGCGTATGGCAAAAACACTTCTGCTGTGTTCGCTAATTTTGCTTCCACTATTGCCATTTGAGCCTCTACCCAGTCTTTCAATATTCGCCAACCTACACGTAACGCCTGTTCTTCATTGCAAAATGAATTAGGAACTTTCTTATTATTCCTCATGGCTTTTAAAACGCCTGTAAAATTACATGGCAAAGAAAATGCAATAGGCGTACCCTCCCAATCAATGCAAAAGGTTAATGCAGTCGGCATTCCATTTGTGTCGTTATCAATGATAATTTTATTTGCTCCGCCCTGCGCAAGTATCTTCTGAATTTCGGTAATAGTTTTGTAACTATCTATCTTCGTTGTGTAATTTAATATTGCCATATTTTCTATTTTAAATATTCGTTTCTGTTAAACTTCTTTGATTTCAATGTTATAAATTTCTTTCATCTGCTTTTTCTTAATCTTGTAGGTTGGTGTCCTGACGCCTTTAACATCTTCAAAAATCATTTGCTTGCTGGCGTAATCAAAATACATAAAGTCCAAAAAATAATTACACCCCACTAACTTAAACTTCACCTGTCTTTGCAGTCCTGTTATCTCATTGGCATTTTGCATACATTTCAAAGTAGCATACCTGTCTGCTTCTTTGGTACTTGCAAACCTTATACCCTCAACTTCTTTAGGCTTGGCGTGGTACTTATTTTTAGTAGATTCATTCCTGCCGTTGATAAACAGTCGCCACTCTTCAGCACTCATGGTGTCCTTTTTCTCAACTACTATTTTCTCTAATGGCTTATATTCTTTCATTATTTTTTCTATTTTAATCCCCTATTCCACTACTAAAAGCTGGCGGTGGGGTAGTTGGTATGTATTTTTGTTTTTAAGGCAAGGAAGGGGTGTTTGTGTTAATAATTATCCTCTTAAAACTTTTTGAATATAAATTCAATTTCTTCCTTTGTCAGTAGCCTGTAAAATCTTTCATCGCCTTGTAATGATGATGTGTAATTGTTGAACTTTTCTACAAATTCCGCAGGTTTCATCGGGTCGGAGTGTGCATAGTACAAGCCTTGAAAATAAACGTTATTTTGTCCTAAGTCATAGCATACCATTGATAACCGCTTTTCTTTAATAAAGCTCCAATTCTTTTCATTAATTGTAGTGTCGGGTTCGCTTGCAGTAATTTGAATTACAAACCTGCCTATCATTTTTGTTTTGAGAAAATTCTCTGTAATTGTTTGTTTCATATCATTTTATTTTTAATGTGTGTATTGTAGGGTTGTTTGGGTGAGGGCGTAGTAGAGATTTTGTAATTGGTGGACGTATTGGATATGGACTTGCACTCTTGTAGTTCCAATTTTATAATATGGCAATTCTTCATCTAAGCATACATAATGATACCTACCCTGAAACGCCATGAAATAACTTTTCATATTTGCCTGTTTCACAAACCCCAGCTTCACCAACTCTTCATCTGTTAACGGTATTGGCTTAACGTCTCGCGGGTCTCTTTCCATTGTGTGCGGTGTGGCTTCTGACAATTCCCAATGTCCGCCATAATTAACCATCACGTAATTTCCTGTCATCAATTTCATATAATTTATTTTTGGGTTGGGTTAAGTGGTTGGTTTGTATTCAGTTATCATTTTTATGCAATCGGTGCAAATATGGTTATCGCTATCTTTTACACTATCTCGCAATGTGTATTTCCCGAAAGTGCCTTTATCGTTCTTTTGCGCTGAATTAAAATAAACACATTTCAATTCTGTTGGTGTTTTTATTTCTGTGCATACGTTGCAGTTGTACGTTACTGTTTTACTCATATTTATTTTTTTAATGTTTAAGGTGTGCTACTTCGATGTTTTCTTGCGGATACTGTTAATTAATTACAAGTTGGTTTATCAGTTCATCAATAGATGGTTTTAATATCCTGAATGCCTGTCTTTTGTTTTTAGGCAGTTCACTTTCCTCAATAGAGTACCAATAAAGAATAGCCACAGGGACATCGCATTGCTTTGATATTCTTTTGAGCATTTCAGTACTCGGTTCTTTTTTACCGCTTTCAATTTGTGATAAAAATGTTTGTGTCATTCCTGCTAATTCAGCAAATTCATATTGCCTCAAGGTTGGGTGTTTCCTTTGTCTTAGTTCTTTTATCGCATTTCCGATATTCATAAATAATTAGTTTTTATAAACGCAAAGATATAAAATATTACTAATAAACAAACTTTTTTACATTTTTATTTGAAAATATTTTTTTATTCCGATTTCTTGTTTACCTTTGCCTAAGATTAACCCCATCCCTTTCACCAAAATACGTAGAAATTTAAAAATATGAGTACCTGTACACCAAACAAACATAATTTAGATGTGATGCACTTAGGGTGCTGTACCAACTGCGGCGGAAACAAAATAGTAGATGCCGAAAGATTAGCACCGCCAGAAGATGATGAACTTAAAAAAGTTTACTCCGAAATAGAACAGGCTCGTAGTACGATTTGGAAAATGAAAGACCAGCCTGTTATCGTAATCGCTGAAATAGATGATATACTAAAAGCTATCATACCAAACCAATAACCCCTAAACCAACTAAAAAATAAAACTATGGAAAATACGAATAACGATAATGTTTTGATAGCGGACATACAAGAATCAAACAGGCTGATTGCTGAATTTATGGGAGTTAAAACCATGACGTTTAAAATGCACCCAGAGATTCTGTTTTTAGAAAGTGAAAGCTATGAAGATTTAACCGCCATATCTTATAATTGGAAATGGGAGCAATTAATGCCTGTATGCCGTAAGATAATTACAATGTACAAAGATAACCGTCAGGATATATTTGATGGGCTTACCTCGTGCGATATTGATAAAACATTTAAAGCCGCAGTTAACTTTATTAAATTTTGGAATAACCCCGAATCTATAATATTAACATGGTCTGACGTTCCATATCCATATAGCCCAATGCCCAAAGGAATTATTAAACACTTTACACCGCAGTAGTACAATTTATAAAACATCTAAATGGAGGTAAATAATATGGATAATATAGAAACTATGTACGAGCAATTTATAAAACGTGCAAAATCACAAATTGAAAAACTTGAAAGAGATAACCCAGACAAAGAGGTTTTATTAGACTTTCAAATGGGCGATAATGGAGCAATCAATCTGAATTTTATCTTAAAGAAAAAATCAGAACTTACCACATTGGAGTTTTTGCATTTGAAATATAAGCAACGCGAAACGGAGATAGATAACAGGATAGATAATCTGATACAAAGTAACCGTTTTGGCAAAGAAATAGATTCCCTTGAGCGTGAACGTTATGGTGTTAGGTGGTGTATAGAAAATTTAATTACCGAAATTAATAAAACCAAAACTAAATAATGGCAAACGATATTGAAACACAGGCGAAAGCGATAATAGGCGACATATTGCACGAAATAGACAGGTTCGTTGGTGGTAGGGATGTTCACTCCGTATCGCTCGGTAAAACGCTCGCTATTATGCAAGTAAAGGCTGTTATAGAATCTTTAGAAAGGTTAAAATTAGACCTGAAGCCTTTTATCACTATTGATATGCAGATAACCCACTACCAACAAATTTTGAAACGATTAAATGAAATGGAATGAATAACCAAGAATTAATGGAAAGCTTAGGGAATAAAATACTTGCAATTATCTTGCTTAGTATTATCGCTTATCTGCTTTACCAAATGTAATAACCACTCTTGTAAATGGGGGATAAAAATGTGATAAAATATGAATTTAGAAAACTACAATTTTCCAGAAGTAACACAAGTTGATTTAGCATTTTCGACTTTGAATGTTACAAAAGAATTGCTACAAGAAGCGCAATTAAGAAATCCTAAAAAAGGTATGGATAAATTTGATGAGATATTTTATTCGGGCGGAAGGATAAAATTCAAAAAAGATGTTGAAGGCACATGGAAAGAAAAAGCGTTTATGTATGCAAAAGCATTAATGAGTTCATACGAACCAAAACACGAACATAAACAATTAGTTGTAGGTATGATATTTGAGGAATGCCTTGTGCTTTAACCTATTCCCCCCTTCACCCGATACGGCTCTTCCGTTGGCAAAGTATTATTTACTCTCCTGCGTCACCTCATTCAAAAAACCGTCCAGCAGTTCCATGATACCTGACTGGCATAGTTTTATTACAAGTAATGTCTTGCTATCCTCTGGCATATAAAGCATACAGATAGAAATGGTAAGTGTGGTTGCCCAAGATACTATACGTTTAGTTCTGCGAAACCATAAAGGGGATGGGGAATTATACATTTTTTAGATTTTTTATATTACAAATGTACGTTAATTATCGTTTAATAGTTTTCTCACGTATATATCCCGATGGCGCACTACTGCCCTGTGGATTATACATTGGTATTATTTTTTCTTTGATTACTTGTGGCTCGGTGGTACTCATAGCAGTTTGTTTTAAAGGGATTGGTTAAAATGTACATTTAAATAGTTCGCATTTTTTATATTCAGGTATTCTCATAAGAACATTTTTTGAGATATTATCATCACTATGTTTATTTAGCCATTCAATAAGAACGTCCTTAATTGCTTGCGCAAGTTCAAAATCTTCATCGTGAATTGCACCCGATATTTGATTATAAAAAGCCGTAACATAGGTATAATTGTGGTTAATACATTTCTGCATCCAGTCTTTATACATTCTGTATTCTTTCCTGCTAAATGCCATACCCCAAAGATAATAAACTATTGCAATAAAAAAAGCAACCATTGCTGATTGCTTTTTGTCTCAGGGACTATTTTGTTTTGCAGTCATTAACTGCGCGGACTGTAAAGATACCACCATTACCCATATATCCAAATACTAACTACTCTTTTTTCTTAAAATCTTTCAGTTCTTTTTTCTGTTTATGATATTCCATACATTCCTCTTTGCCTTTTGACCGACCAACTTCCTCAGTTGCTTTCAATAACATATCCTGCTGACCGTTAATTTGCTTATGCAGTTTGTTTTGTTTCTGATTGATGTAAAATGTTACCACCAGTGTTATGAGGCTGAGTATTGGGGTTGCTATCTGTCCTATGACAATCCATGCCGTATCTGTGAAAAGAAGTGTCATGATTCTTTCTTCTTTATTATTTTTTGAAATGTGATTACTATCATTTGAAAGGTAGGTTGTGCTTCTTTTGTAATGACTGTTGTTAGCGGGGTGATAGCAAGTGAGCCAAAACCGCCAACTCCACATACTACCCATTCGGGCGCACCCATTTTAAATACCATGTAAGTAAGAACCGAACCACCAAAACCACAAAGTAAAGTTTCAAATACACATTGGAATTTAGTCATGCGCTTTCTATAACGTATCATGGTAAACCACTTTGCAAATAATGAAAATATAAACAGGAATAGGAATATGCCATATTTTACGACTGCTTCGGTAACTAATGCCCAGCCTGTTATTTCTTTAGGTGCTTCCAAAGTCTTTTTTTTATTAAAGTGTAAAATATTATTGTTGCTACTATGAATAAACTTAATTCCACAAAAGTAAAATCATAAGGGTTACCAAGCCAGTCGTCAAAACAGGCATTGCAACACAGTAAAAAAAAATATGCGATTACAGGGTGTAAAATATCCATTTTATATGACCATACTAACATTCCAAGCATAAACATAGTTTCGCTTAAAATACGATATTGGTAATGTTCGTAATCAGATATTGTACCTTTAGGCTGAAATGCCAATAACATAACCAAACCAGCAAGCGTAAACCAAGCTGAATATGCAAGTTGTTTTTTTATAATCATGGCTTTCTGTCGTGTGGATGCGTACCTACCCAATCGGCAGATGTATTATTGGCATTGATAATCGCTTCCCAACCCTGCACAGTTGTCTGTGATGTGTCAAACTCAGCTAATTGGTCGTCTGTTGTAGTCGTGTAGCTACCTGTGGAAGTATGGCTTAATACAGGAACTCCGTCTGCAACCCTTTTTAGTATAAATCCCGATGTTGGCATTTTATTTTATTTTAAAAGTTAAAAAATTAATACCCTATCACCATGACCGATAACTTCAGTCCTGAGACGGGTGAGAATATGACGGGCGAACCAAGCGTAATAATATTACCTAATATATTCACCGTTGCCGGATTGCCCTCAATTATGTTTACTGTTATTGCAGATGTGGATATCGTTTTTATACTCACATTAGGTGAGCTCGTAACCGTTGCGCTGTTTCTGTATGCAATGACATTGACACCTAAAATTACAGTGTACCCCAATGCGGAAATATCTATTACATAACCGCTTGAACTGCCTGTTACCGAAACTGTATCGGCAATAATTTTAATCTGCTTGCTTTGCACCGATCCGTTAAGTTTATAGACTTTTATGCTATCATTGGTAACGAACATACAACTATCCATCCTGCAGTATTTTAGCTTCCAGTTGTCATTCGTATCGGCGTATAATATATTCATGGCATGTCCCGTTGGCGCGCATTGAACAGGATTGAGCATATTGGCCATTTGCGCTGATGAGCAAAAGCATGTGATGAGTAAAAGTGCAATTATGTGTTTCATATTGTAAAGATATTAATTTGTCAGATTATAAGTTGTACCATCATCATAAAGCCTTATGTAGCCGCCAGATACTATATTGATAGTATTAACCAAAGTACCTGCATTCCATATGTCATTACCGCCCGCATTGCTATTGAGCGTTATTGTTCTCGCGCCTTTGTTGAATATCGTAATCGTTCTGCCAGGACAAGCACCCACCGCCTGTAACGTCCATGTAGCATTTGAGTTGGTCGTATATTGGTAATAATTATAGGCTGTTGATAATGAAAGCGTAGTCGCTGCATTGGTAAGTTGCGATACTGAATATTCGACCATCCATTGCGTGCCGTTATAAGTATCTGTACTGCCATAAGTAGTATTATATATAACAAGCCCTGTTGCGGGTGTGCCAATAGCGTTTCTTTGCGTTACGGTCATACGAGGATTAGGCAGGCTCCCTTGTGTAGTTGATGATGTTGTAAGCAAACTGCTAGCCTCGTCAGTAGTTGTTTTAAGCAATAAATTACCGGCTAAATAATTTTTTGCTGTTCCAACTCCGTATAATCCCCAATGGCTATTATTAGTCCATGAAAAACTACGCCATTCTATTGCATTGGTAAGTGTGGGGTCTGAGATATAAGCACCTGTTACGCCTGTCGCTGATGCGTTCTGGTTAATTGTACCGTTTACCCTGTTCGCATAGTGTACATAACTGCCACTTGCAGGTGAGACAGTATAAGTATAGGCTACAAGGTTCTCACTTCCCGATGTAGCACTTTTAGCAGTACTGCCATAGTTGAATAGCCAGCCTGTAGCTGTGCCGTTTAAATAGCCGTTACTTTGATTGGAGAAGTACATACCCATATTTGAAGCATCCGCACGAAGGATGCCTGTACCGTTTATTGTTTCACCAAATGTATCAAACACAATAGCTAAGGCGTCTGATTTTACAGTTAATTTAGTAGCATAAGCACCAGCACCCACTTTTGACCTCAATAACCAGTTTACAGTAGGCGCTGCAGCTCCTTCAACAGGTAATACATAAGCCTGAAAGTCTGTTGCAAAACTCCCTGCGGTCGCATTTGTTTTCCATCCATACCCACGCCAGCGAATGCCAGGCGAAATCTGCTGTGCACCCGCTGCAGCTGCCGTTGCATTAGACACCGTTATACCGCTGCTGTCATGCTGTGTAGTGCCTAATGAAGCCGTGTTTACGAGCACACCAATAGTAGATATCTGAAGTGCTGAATTAATAGCCCCACGATAAACCGTATCAAGTACAAGCGATATTGGGGTATTGGTCTTTAGTGTATTAGTATCAGCCGGTGCGCCCGTGCTATCTTTAAATGAATATACCCCCGCACCGCCTTTGATGACAAATACGCTATCGTTTGACCGATAAGCACCTGTAACCCATTTACCTGTTGTATCGGTGATATTCAGCTTTACTGCTATTCGTGCATTAACGCCTGTTCGTGTCGTATCAAGGTCATACTTAGTCGCATAAATGGTGCTATCCAGTTGCCCGGTTGCAAGCCTTATCCATTGCGTAGATGTACGCACGTATGGGATGTTGCTTTTAAGCCTCGCATCACGGGAAAGATCGGCTGAACTAAGGTATGTAGCTGAAATAGTATCGCCTACCGTGAATGCTTTGTTGCCACTATCGGACATGAAGTAACCCCTGTTATCGGTTACACGGATAGGTGTACCAAGATATTGATATACCTGCGCTGATACGCTGCTGCTTATCAGGGATAATATGATAATTATTCTATACATTGTGTTCTTAGTATTCCTGTGTTATTGACGTCTCCAATAGGTGCTGATACTGTAAAAGTAGCTTTGATATTATCATTTACATATGGTGTTTCCAAATCGGTTGTAAGTGTTCCGCTTTCGTTTATATCATATACACCCGCTCCATATGTTTCTGTATTCACTATCTCATTGAATATAGCTATGTAAGATGCGCTTATCGCCAATGTGCCGTTTGTATTCTGCACAGCATCATCAACCTGTATTGTATAGTCAGGGTACAAATCACATGACATGTCAATAGTTGGTGTGGTGATACGCCTTAATTGCATTGCAAATACAAGGTTATTCTTGACATGATACCAGAACTGGAATGTAGCACCACCAGTTGTTTCGGTAATAGTTCCTTTGTGATAGCTTGTACCAAGACTGCCAACCCCTCTTAATACAGGTACGCCCTCTGTTATTGCAACTACTGCGCCACCATCCCCGAAATCAATAGTATAGGCTGGTGTAGTACCATCCTCATTATTGGTGTACAGTGCCTCATTCATTGTAACGTGTAGCATATTTGTACCAAAGCCAGATACAGACACATCGGTTATCATACTAAGATAGCCTATTTCGCGTCCGTTAGGGCATCCTGATGCAGAACAGGCACCGGTATCACATGATGGTGGTACGGGCAGTTCGTCTGCGGGAATAATCGTATCGTTCTGCAAATCAAGTATTTGCGGACTTCCCCCTTCTATTGCATCAGAGGTTGTCATTAGCTGACCTGCTACAAGGTCAACTACTAAAGGGTTTAGACAGGTGTTATATACTTTTGCCATAATTATTTTAATTGTTTAAAGAGTTTATAAATCATTGATGAAAGACCGAGATTGAGAAACATATAGGTTGGGAAAATCCATATAACCCATGTGTGTAATGTATAAAGCCAATAGGCTGTTATTGCTGTGCCTGATAATGTAGTAAGCCAAATTGTAAAGCATTGCTCGCAGTCGCCAAGCGCAAGCCCCCATTTGCTGTTACGCTCCCGCAATGGGAATAATACATATTTATCATACCATGCAAACAGTCCACCATCTTCTTTAGCCTTTAGGAAAAGGTCTGCTAAAAAAGGCATTGTCACCATTGTAATAATATAAATAATCAGTATCATCATTCGTTTTTAATCAGTTTAGTTTGGAACTTATAACATCCAAGTAATGTTCCGTCAGGCAAATATACTTTTAAATGGTATAAGTAGTTTTCATTAAATGGTGTATCAAGTATTAAGTCTTCTGTTTGTACACCGGGTATTATGAACTTTTGTAAGCCACCATTGAAGTCCAAATATGCAGTATAATCACCAGTAACACCTGCCACAGCTATTGTTAGCGGCTCACAGCTATCTACACAGCCCAAGTTAGTATATATGTTACAGCATAAGCTCATTATTCAGCACAGTTTAAGCAAGGGTTACAGGTACAGGTTTTTACATTCATGGTATTGTATTCCTCAATGGAATTAAAGTCAATAGTAAATATCTTTTCAGTCTTAAATCTCTGTAAGGCCTGACGTACATATTCCTTATCTTTCATTTCGGTTAATAGTATCTTTTCAAATTCAGTATCAATGTTGGTAATGTTATATTGTGAGCAGTAAGTACCAATAGTTGAAAATATACAGTTGATAAACTTATATAAATCCACATCTTTTGCACAGGCGAACAGCTTAAATCTTGATGTCAGCAGATAGGATGACTGCGAAGTACCGCCTACTGTTGTACTGCCATTACGCCTGATGTAAAAAAAGTTCTTACCAAGCAACATTGCAAAGTCAAAACCGCCCTCATTATTTGCTTTAAATACTCCTTTGCGTTCTGATATTTCCAGTATATCCACATCAGCAAACCCCTCGTCCATGTACTGATTATGGAGCAGGATTTTATCTGTCAGGTCTTGTATTTGTTCTATTATCATTTCTTTGTCCCTCCCGAAAATATTTCTTTAATGAATAAATTATACTCATCTATTTGCGTTTGCGCCACCTGTTCAATTTCAGTTTTAGTAGGATTAAGTATTTGCTTATTCAGCCTGTCTTCGTTTCCGCGAAACTTTATACTTTGTTTAAGGTCGGTAAATCCAATAGATACTTTTGTATCACTCTCAGTCCCAACCTTAATATTTTTAATACCGGCACCGGTGCGTTCAAGATTCATGAAGTCAACACGATACCCCTGTATCTTGCGCAATTCATAATATCCTTCCTCAAGTGTCACGGATCTGCGTACACGTCCTGATTTTGTTTTAACAGGCTTAAAATTACCCTGATTATCAAATGATGATGCGGTTGCCCAACTCTTTTTATGAGAATACTCGGCTATCTTACCGCCATCCGTTCCAATACCTGTTTGTGTAATTCGGTAATCAATATTCGATACTAACTCATTAGCAGGCAATATCAATAATCGCTCCTTTAAATTAGATGCGGTACTGATAAGGTTAACCAACATGGTATGGTATGATGATAAATCCATTACACTAATGCTTTTGTTGTTGATGCGTGGCACTCAATGCACCCGCAATATTTATTTTTTTGCAGCCATGCGTAAAGGCTGTTGATGTATTCGTTGATACGCTTGCTGTACATCGCTTCGGCTTCTGATTTTATTAGTGCCGTTTCCTCGCGTCCGTACATATCCCAATAGTTAAATCTTTCAGTTGTAAGTGCAAGTTCGGCAAACTTCGCAGTCAGCTTATACTTGATTATCTGTGCCTTAAATTCATCATTGGGCAAAGCGCATAAAATCTTGTCATAATCGCACTCACAAGCGACTGTTGCTGTGATGCCATAAGCAAGTGTTTTGTTTTCGGTTACTACCGCACCTGTCATTACCCATCCTTTTGAGTTGGCGCATGTTGCCACACCGCCACCGCATGTTACACATTTCGGTTTTACCTCATAAGGCTTAAAATCTTCATCCTCAATCCAAATGGTTAACGTGCCTTTGTCTGTGGAAAAGATGTTTACGCCATTACTATCGCATAGGTTTGTGAGTGTAAGTACCTGACGGCTTTTAAGTTCAATAGGAAATTCTAATAGTTCAGTATCAGCTTGCACATATAAGGTAGTTGAAAGGTCGGTACATCCTTTTATAGATATACTCTTTAAACGCATACCACTAAATCCACACTTCGATATTGACTTAATCTGAATACCCCGTTTACTTGCTGAACCTGCAGGCGTATTTGTCTTAAACTCCCCTGCGATATGTTCCCCTGCCGTCAGCCCAGTTGCCCAACCTTTTACGTATAACTGAGCCATGATATCGGACATTGCATCGCGTGCAGCAAGCCTGCGGGATTTGTACGCTATCTGATATCCTGTATATTCCTTAAAATTACCCTCTGCAATATCTGCAGCTTTCGGCCATGTAAAGCCTATTACGTCTGTTATATCATAAATACCCATGCAGCTGCTTGAGCCACATGGGTTATTTATTGATATTAATCTGTCTATACAGTTAAGCATTAGCTACCGGGGCATTCTGAGAATGTGAATGGATATTCATTATTATTCAGATAACCACTTGAAAGCGGTAATGCAGATTTAACCGTGCTACCATCAAGGTAAACCGTTGGTGGCCCACCTATGAAAGTATTGATAATTGTTACCAAAGAGGCAACGTTGGTATAGTTCATTGGTACACCAGTATAGGTTGAACCGCCAATAGTGATAGACGATACTTGATATGGTGTATCACAAGGCGTATCAGGCCAGTCCATGCAGTAAACCAATGGTACAACTGGTGTTGGGTCATCAGGGCATGTTGGTAATACAGTAGGGCAAGTGGTAAGTGTGAAGATGCCATTAAAGCCGTTTTCGTTGCAAAGGTCAGTTAATACTTTTACGAACTTGTAACGGATTTTTAATTGGAATACGTAGTCTCCGCAATTGTCAGGCAATCCCTCAAACTCAGACCATACAGTAACTGGCGTTCCGTTAGGGTCTTTATTGGTGTAGAAGTTAATAGGAATTACACCTGTGCTTCTTACACGGCCTTCCTTCCATGCACTATAAACATCAACATCGCTTCTTACTCTTGTACCTTGTGCAAAATCCTGAAAGTATCGGTTGTATGTAACAACCTGTACACTCTGAGGATTCCACGAAATGATTTGATTTGCTGGCGTTGAAAAGTCAAATGCTGGTTCGTAAAATAAACTTACACCCTCCATTGCCTCCATTGCGCTGTACCCTAAAAGTGGATTCTTAACGGGTAGTGTTTTCATTATTGCAAATATTGGCGCACCACCTAAAATATTAGGTGTGGTATTGATACCAACTGCCGCATATTGTCTTTGTATGTCAGTCCATGTTGGGTAAAGCCCGGCACCTGTTGTTGCTGCGGCGATAGGTAATTGTTTTGTTGGCGCGCCATCAACCCAGTTTCCTACATTCGCTTTTAGAAAAGCTACAGAAACATTATTGAATTGGCGTTTAACTTCGCGTACAGCATTCATTATTGAATGACGGAATGCCATTGTAAACTCGCCTCTGCAAGCCTCTTCATAATCAGTAGAGGTTATTTTGTAGGCTTTTGACTGGATACAGTCATCAATTTCAAAAGTTTCCCATCGCATGTATGGAACTGCTGTTGTACTGGCTTCGCAAAGGCGAACTCCATCGCATTCAACACCTTCGCTACAGTCAAACGGAGGTCTTTTTATTGCTACTGTTGCATTAACACCGTCCTGCATATCGCTTTTAATCAGTCTTTCAAGATAATTTTCACTATCTCTAAGAACTGCGTATGCCGTTTCTGCCTGTGTGTCTGCTGTAGGAATGCTTTGTGCTTGGGTTATATCCCCAATTATGCGTTTTCCGCATACTGTGAAAGTACTCATTACTAAATTATTTAAAGGTTTAAAAAAGTGCTATCCGTTTATGGTGGAAATACCTCTTTGCTCTTTAATGGTGAGCGAACCTCTAAATAATTTTGATGTTCCGGTGGTAAAAGTAATGTAAATAATTAAATGTGCAAATTTATTTTGAAAATAAAATAAGGCGCTCTCGATAAGCGCCTTATTCGTGTATAGTGAACATTGTACAACACTCACTATATCGCCATGTCTCATAAGCCCGTCGGCAAGGTACTCCACCCGCATGGTAATGCAAAGGTACAAAAAAAAGTGGAAATTTCTTTCCACCCTTGTATTTAAACACACTATGAAGAACTACGTTGTTGCTACCTGCTTGCCGTATGTTGGCATCGGTCTATGGCCTTCTTTGATTATATGCTTGCCGTCCTCGCTAACCTTACCGCCTTTCCCCAAATCTACCTTCTCACTTGCTGCGGACTGATTCCCCGCACTATTCACAAATAAATTTTCATTTTCAGTACTCCAGTTGTTGTACTTATCGGCAAGCGTAACAAATGCAGTTTTCTTATCATTTTGCATCGGTGCCGTTTCCCCTTTCTTAAATAAGGTCGGTGCGTTATCATGCAGTTTTATTTCAACCCCCTCATCTTCAAGTTCGCGTAAGAATATTTTATAATAACTTTCTTTCAATGGTTTTTTATCGAAAGAACGTAAGGTATGGTCAAGTGTGTGGTCAAGGTTTATTTTGTCTATCTTTCCCTCATATTCAGCTTTCATAGCCTCAATACTTGCCTTTGTTTCGCCATTTTCTTTCATGGCGGCTTCAAGTTTTATCTGCAATTCTTTTATCACATCATCACCTTTTACGCCTTTTGCTTTTGATTCAGAAAAACTATCTTTTATCACATCAGCATAATCTTTCGCTTCATTGGTTTTTTTCCATTCCTCAAATGAAGGGCTGTTGTCGTCTTTTGTGGCATCGTAAGTCGCTTTCAATGCTTTTGCAATGGCACCGCTTGCGCCTGCTTTTTGCGCTTCTTTTTCTATCTGTCCTTTTAGCAACGGCTCTGCATATTGCTTTGAGAAAGTAAGAAATTCGTTTACATCCATTTCTTCATCTTCCTTGTTCGCTTTTGCAATTATTGCTTCGTGTTTTTCTTTTGGTACACCCCAGCCGATTAACAGCTTAACCATGTTTTTGTCTGTCATTGTATTTCTATATTTAAAAAGTTTCCGTCTGTAACAAATATTGTATCTACATCGTTTGACTTTAGCAGGTAACCGCTGAATGTACCTGTTGCATTACCTCCCGATACGTCTGTTATATTTACCTGCCATTGATACGCTGAATAATACGTGGATAAATACCATGTCATTGCACATTCCGTTTGCGCAAAACCTGTAAATGTTTGTCCTGTATGTAATTCATTTGTACGCATCCTCATTTGCAGGTAATACATTTCAACAGGCACGGCAAGATAATAACCAAAGCTATCATTTAGCACTTCATACTTTTTTATTTTCTGATCCTGATTTGATTCTGCATATACACCGTTGTAATATAATGAGAACTTTGCGGGTGCTTTGGTTGGTTTGTTGCAGGAATAAATAACTATCAGCCATGCGATAATGCAAAGCGAGTAGAAGTATATGTTTTTAAGTAGTTTCATTTGATGTTCTTTAATTTAAAGTAGTATGTACGGAGTATTCGAGTTGTATCAAACAAGACGGTTATTACCAATAATGCCCAAAATAAATCTTTCATATCTAACAATTTTTACACCCGCCACCACCATTACCAAATGGCATAGTAAATCCAACAGGTTTAGGCATAGTCAATTTAGTTTCATCAGCTTCAAATGGCAATCCTTGTGCTTCATGCCATTTCTTTAATTCAGCAACACCGGACTTATTGATAAATCCTTCCGTATCACCTGAGCGCCAATAAACAGTATTCCTTGGTATTGCCACCTCTTTTAATGTAGGCGATACGTTTATTGCCTGCTTTGTATTAGCGGGTATAAGCTCGTCAGGAACGTTGATAACCTTTTTAGCCATTATATACGTTTGTATTTTTTAGGATTAAACTTTTCCATGTTTCTAAAGATACTTTCCTTTTCTGTACCATGCCTGCCTGTAACAGTATCAAAATAATTAACCATTCCATTGGGTGCTGGTTTTATATTAGTAGGTATGGAGGCTTCAACAGACAACATAGACTTTTTAAGTTTGGCGGTTTCTTCCTGCTCCTGGAGGTTTAGTTTTTTAAGTACCTCGTTATCAGCAGCAACGTTGATTACGGTGATGCCTGGATTCGTTTCTTTATTCACTTCTTCTGCTAACTTAGCCACTTTTGCTTCACGTTGCGCTTTGGTAAGACCTGCCATGATTAAAATATTTACTACAAATGTAAATAGGATATTTGGTATTTCCAAATGGGGTGCTAACTTTGTAGTATGTATGAAATAGAATTTAAAATAGCAGGCATTAAACTGAAGTGCAAGGTTAAGGCAACTGCTAAAGCCGAAGCTATCGAAAAGGTAAAGAAGTCATTTACGGTAACAAACATAAAAACAAATGACAAGGCATGGGAAGCTATCGAAAATCTAATTGATGGAATGCTTAAGCCGGTTCGCTAATCCTCACCGCAAACGCCCTGTGCCTGCAATTATACCCACCAACAACGGTAAGGAAATTCTTTGTATTTGTATTCGGGTACATACCTGCTCCTTTCTGCACTTCTTTAGGCGTGCCGTTCTTGTTCTTGCCAACTACTATCTTTTGCTTATTCCCTACATATTCTTTCAATACCTCATCAAGTCGCTTATGCGTCATTGGGAACTTCTCTTTATCAATCATATGCTTACAGAACGGACGGCTGTCTTTAATCGTTGAACCGATATAACGCAAACCCTGCAAATCGTATTTATCCTTTAGGTGTGTTTGTATCTGTCCGTTTATAGCATTGGTAGCATCATTGGCTATCTGCCTGCCATAACTTTGTAATGAACGTCCTTTGATAGTAGTTAATTGTGATGTACTGCCGTTTTCAAATAGGTTATCAAACTCGGTTATCAGGCTATCAACACCAAGCCCCAATGATACATGCGCATTAATCATCGCTTTCATTGGCAGTATTACGTTTTCTACCATACCTGCATCGGATAGCGCACTTATTGTTTGCTCTTTAAACAAGTCTAAATTATTAGCTTTGATTATTTCCGTTGCATCTAAATTCAAACCGTTCAATGACTTTTGTATACCAACATTCGCATCAGTGATTACATTCACCAAATCGTAAATCTTATTCAGTTCTATTTTGTAACCTTTCTTTGCAAATTCAGCACCAAATAAATTATCTATTTCATTAAAAACATCAGTAAGGTTTTGCGGTGTTAACCGTCCTTTCTGGCTATCAAGTTTAGCGATAATCTTTACGATTTTTGACTGTAGTTTCTCATCGAGCTTCTTGGTAAATTCCTCGAACTCATCAAGTATCTTTTCAACTGTATTATCCCAATTACTGAACATTGTCTAAAAACGGATTAGATGCAGGTACTTTTTTTTCTAATTCAGGCAATAATGCATTATATGTTGTTTCATAGGTATCATCCAAAAAACGAGCCTCGCCAACCTTGATTATATATAGTTCAAGTAATTGCGCTAAATAATTATGCGTGATAACTGTAAGCGGGTCATAGCCTTGTAATGGTATATTTGATACTCCATAAAGTGTATCATACAGCTGTAAGAACTTCACTTTTTTAAGTATAATGGAGTTATCGCCTTCAACTTTCTTTAAGTAATTCAGCTGTGAATTATTGGTAATCACATTCGGCAGGCCGTTCTTTCGTTCAGCCTCAAACTGCAACATCAAATCTTCTGCGCTGGCTAAATCAAAGCTAATAGGCTTATCAATAGTAAAAACGGACGGCTTAGGATTACCATTATTATAATTAAGGTACATGGAAACCCATGTAAGTGTCTGATACATCAAATGGTACAGGCGTTCAGACACCGCCTGGAAAAATATCTTTTTTTCCTCGAATTGCTTATCGAGGTTGTTAGCTGATTCGGATGCTGCAGTTTCCTTTCTGAATAAGAACAATGCTTTTTCAGCTCTTGTAAATTCCTTATCCGCATCAGTAGTAAGGAGGTTAATATATGCAGGGTCTGGTGTAACATACTTAAATCTGTCTAACTGTGCCAGCTTTTCATCAAGTACAGCCTTTGCTTCAGGTATTGCCACAATATCCCCTAAATTCATGACAATACGCTTGCCAGTGCCTTTGCAGGCCTTACATGGTACCGGCCCTTCGACTGTATCAAGTGTCCCCTTACTATTACAGTCCTCACATTGCGATTCAATTAACTGCAAACGTGGTGCAAGTGTTTTTTTAGCAATAACGCTATCTGATTTTTCCTGAATGTATGTATTAGCTATTCCAACAAACGACTGTATAAAGCTATTCCATACAAACGGACGTAAATACTTACCACCTAACTGCATACATGGCAATTCATTCATACTATGCGGATAGGTAATAAACGTAGCAGGATCAAACTTATCATGCAGTATCTGTTGCATTACATCTATTGCGTAGGTATCACTTACAAAGTGTCCGTAACCTGCATAGTACACATTTTCATTGCCTACAATGTACGGTTTTGGCATTGCATATTCAGACGGCAATAATTCTGCCTTATGGTCTTCAATAACACATAACCATGCGTTAGGATCAACAAACATACGGTTATACAGTACATTCTTTACCCATTCGTAGAACTCAAAACCGTCTATCTTGACATTGTCTATCCATTCCTTTAACTTAATATCATCCGTGTTTACGGTAAAGTTATTGCCCTGAAAGATAATAGATTTGCTCTGCTCAAAGAACTTATCGCAAATACTTTTCATGTCATCTACAGCAGCTATTGACTTACGGAACTCAAGCTGTGAGATGCTGTCATGCGGATAACGTGAGAAAATATCATTTTGGTATATTTCCTCATACGGCACCGCGATAGGGTCTTCCCTGCGCTTTGGATAACGATAGAAATCATCCTGTCTTATCCAATAATTAGGCTTTATGCCATTGATATACAATGACAATCGCAAATATATACCCCGCCATACGATAGAGTACGGCAGGGTATAGGTTTTGTTTCTTACTGCCTGAATGATATCAAGTAAATTCATTATGTAAGATTAGCCAGCAGACCTGTGGCATTGTTTAGGTTTACCAATGGTTTTACGGCAAGGTTAATCGGATCGCCAATGAATGATATGGTTGCACGGATTACCTGTTTGCAGATAATTGAGTTACCGGCTGTCAGTCTATCCATATCCTTAAAGGCATAGAAGGTTGTCGGCAAAGGTAAGTAATCACCACCTACAGATTTATAATACAGCCATAAGTCATTGTTACAGTCCACATGAAAATAAATATAATTACTTCCGTTAACGTTCAGCGTTTCAAACAAGTCATACTCAAAGTATGCAGATGGACTTCCGCTTTGGTCAACATCGTAACCGTTATAGTCATTGAATGTAATTTGCCTTGAACCTGATGTGATATTAGCCGGTAAGCAATCAGCATTGTTTTCGATTAACTGTTCGGGCGCAGGGAACAAAGCCTCTGATACCAAACCTGTATAACCTATTACTTGCGGACTTACTGCCAGCATTGTATTAAGTGCGGTATATACTGCATTTTCAGACTGCCCTATTAATGTAAAAGGGTCAACGGTAGATGAACAGCTGATATATCCGAAACGCTTAACACATATACCTTTTCGAGTGCTGACAAGGCAAGCCTGTTCAGGTCTTTTCGGTGCGCCCGGAGCGCACGTTGTACATGGGTATGACATTTTTTAGATTTTAAAATTAGAAATGTTGGAACACCAAAATTAAAATCTTGCGTAAAGGTAATAAAGTATTTGTAATGTGCAAATAAAAAAAAGGGTACGTTATTTTGCTGTACCCTTTTCGCTTTTTCTACTGTGGTGCTTTTAAACCACCCTATTTACTAAGGCTTGCGCCCGAATTATCTCACTCTGCAAATCTAACAAACAAAATTCACATAACAAACACAAGTTTCAAAAAATAATACAGGAAAGAACATATTGTTCTGTTGCTGGGGCTTCCATGCGTATTCGTCAGACTGCACAAGCGATATTAAAACATTGTAATCATCAGCTATGGGATTAGTACCTTCGACTAATACACTTTGGCTTGCTGCAATAATATTCACTTCCTCAACATACCATGCAGGCACACGACAATTACCTGATATCTTATATCGGCTTACTACCTCATTGCTCGGTATATAGCAAGACGGACTTACACGTTTTGGCGTAACTACATTAGCCAACTGCTGTGCCATTGTACCCATCAGATGTATGCGATAATCATTAATATAGTTTGGTAAGTTGGTAACATTAAACGCATATTCCTCACCGCTTGGCTGTTCAAAGGTATCTGTATAAAATCGTCCTTTGCAGTCATAGTTAAATATTCCGCTTCCTGTTAGTGTTACATAAGTAGGGCATGAATTATACCCGAACTCGACAAGTACGTACTGAAAATTAGGATGCTGAGAACCGATTTTTACATCTGTAAGTGTGCAGTCTTCAGGGATATACAAATCTATAAAAGGCCCTGTACCGTATTCCAAGAACCAACCGGGCGGCAAGTTATTATACAGATAAACAGACGCTATCGTTTCACCTTCACACATGATAGTATATTCCGCATTATTTGTATCTGCATCAGAGGCCGCGATAACATAGTGCTTCATTGTGTAGGTATCAATGTAACATACGGGTTCTGAGTAATAAGTAGTTGATACACCGCCAGGGTCGCTTATTAGTGTTATCTGCATTGAATAACAGGTAACCTCAGGTGTTACACCCGCATAGTTGTATATTGGTGCTTTCTGTTGCAACAGGAAATAATAATTACCATCGCTGTCTAATGCTTTTACATAATTAAAGAAATGGTATAATGTGCTGTCAGTAAGTACAAGTATCAGGTTGCCATCATTGTCATAAACATTCACACTTGATAAGTTAAAATCCTCTGTGCCATTCGTATCAATATAAAACACATTATCATAAGGTCGCGTAATCGGTACGCAAAAAGGTGTTGTATCAGAACCACACATGCTGCGGTTCGTTAACCTTGTTTCATCTATTACTAATCGGTTTAGCATGGTGTGTGAGTTTTAAGGTGTTATTTGGGAAGATTTATTGAAAAGCGCCATTTTAATTATATTTATTCGTATGCAAATCTAAAACAATAGTGTTAGTATCACCTTCATATTTTATTCCGTATATCCACATCTCATATGTATTCCCCTGTTGGTCGTATGGCACAATGACTTTACAGTTCAGCAAGATGTTACCGCTTCCATTGATGCCCAACCTATCAAATACATCACAGCAAGCCTTTAATCTTGCGGTTGTCTTTACGCGCATAGGTGGTACAAACTGAGGGTCATCCTGCTTGTAAAAGTTATCATACATATTGTATAAAAACTTCTCGTCAAAGTGCAACGGAAATGAATACACATAGTATTCAGACCAGTACTGCGTATCATACTGCGGTAAGTGTTCACGGCTGTATGAAGCATATGGGAATGGTGGTATTGGCGCATTGTAATAAGGGTCTGGTGCAGGATAAACGTAACCGCCCGCATCAGGCGCAGGGATATATCCTGTGTTGAACGTTGAGGGGTCAACACCAAAGTTTACAATGGTATAAAAAGCCGAATAGCTGTTGGAGTTCGTGTAATCATCATTACCAGATAGCGCTGGGTCCCAAATAATTAAACGAGGTTTTTCAACTTGCATGGATTCCAACAAGATAGCGTGAATAGGAGTACTGTTTATTATCGCATCTATTTGCGCCTGTATGCCTGCGGGTGCATTGCCATTGATATTACCCCAAACACCAATAATTCCATCCAACAGGTAATCGCGTTCTGTATTATCAAAACGGAATTGTGTTGCTGCGAAATAATCTGAAATGTTATCTTTCTCGCCTTTAAAATTAGGGTTTTTGTTCTTATTGAAATCTACTATGCTATTCCACCTTTCGTTCACATTGGCTTGATTCGTATCGTACATATCCGATTCGGCATATATACCGCGCATGTATGCTGAGCGTTGCACTTCATCCCATTCAAATTCAAAGAAGGTGTTTATCAGTAAGTCACTATCAGGTGCTTGTGAAAAATCAAAAACATTCGCATAAGCATTGATGTAATTACCCTCACCTTTCTTGTAAAAGCAAAACTCATTATTGAACACACGCCATTCAGCATTGAAAATCCGCTTTAGTTCCTCAGCAAATGAAAAACCTGTAAAGCCCGGCGTGTATTCCTGTTGCCATCGCTTATCATTCTTACCTGTTTTCATTCCCTTACGGTTTGCATGTGGGTAAAACATTACGGTATTGTAATATGGGTTTGTACCTGCATATACAGGATCATTGCCATCATTCAAAGGATAGGACAGGTTGGCTGAATTAAACAAATCCTCAGAACTATTATAAGTCAAAAGGCATTTATCACACACATTTTGGAAATAATCCCTGACAAGAGGCGCTACATGCTCATATTTACACCCAAAAAGATTATTGAACACATCGCCTATAACATTGGAAAGTGGCGTAAAAGGGTCAATATTTGTACCTAAAATACCATTGATAGTTGCTATCAGCGAATTAATAAACGCTTCAAGTATCAGCATAGGCCACATGATAGAGTTGAATATTGAAACAAGCATCAGTATTAAGAAAGGCGATACCTTATTGCAATACTTAAATCGCGGATGGTCTTTTATAGTATCTTCATAGAACCAAAGCTGGTGATTATCATCAATTAATGTGCGTTCAAAACATGATACATAAGGCTGTACCTCTTTCATATCGCAGTCTATAACACATTGTACTGAGTTCCATTTGATTTGATTTACATTGATATTGAGGTTTGTAATGACTATGTTTTCACAGTCCAAATGTGTAATCTTTACGGCTATTGAGTTGTTGGGTGCTGTTACGTCATCTATCAGCCATGCTTTAATGAAGTTGTATGCTGCCGAACCGTTTAACTGTGTACCAAATACTTTTATACCGTCCGTTACATTAAAGATGTAGTTAGTACCATCAGGATTCGACATATCTGCCTGCGATTTAAGGCGGTAATCAAATGTTATCTTTTCTACACCGTAAACCTCATCAGGCATTATTTCCAACCAATAATTAGCATAATTACTCAGCGGGTCAACAATGCCAATACCACCATTCGTATCAAGGAAATAACCGCCCCCTACTGCTGATGCGTAAACCCCAGGCGTAACCATATCGTTATCAAACTGCTGATAATGGGATATTTCTATTTTAAAGCGGTTCATTAATATTTGTTGCGTTTAGAAATTACCCTATGCTGATTCATGTAGTAGCTATGCAATCCTTGTGCGTCTGCATTGATGACTGGTACTTTTTGGTTTTCAAGTGTTTCAACAACAGCATCCAGCCTTTGTTCAATGCCTTTATTACTCGTACTATTCGTTGTACTGCTATTAATAACCGATGCGTAATTCATGCCATTTGAGTACTTGCCTGCCTGTATGGATGCGATAAGTGCTGACTGGTCTTTGAATACCCCGTCCTGTATATCATCAAGTATAGGTTTGAACTTTTTACTTGTCTTTGCGGGCATTACACGCTCACCTTTGGATAAGTTAGCAGGAATACTATCAGACGTTTCCGTACCTGGTCCGTCAACTGATTTAGTACCCTCCGCAAATGACTGTGGCTCTTGTAATGTATTTACGAATGAATACCCTGCAGCTATGGCGGCAAGTACAGCCGGTATTGCTACCACAGCACCCACACCTGTTTCGGCTGCTGCTGTTGCAACGGCTACAATAGCATTAGATAAAGCAAGTGCCGCATTGATTTGTAACTGCCTGCGTGCGAACTTTTCGCGTTTCTCTTCCAACTGCTTTAACCTTTCTTCCTCCTGTTCAAGTAGTTCAGCACCACCACGTTCAGCATATTTCTTAGCACGGTCAATGCGTCCTTGTTGGGCTTCGATTTCTTTATCTATGTTGTCAATGCTTATTTGGGTAACCTGATTTAGTGTATCGCCAACAGATTGTATTATAGTATTTACATCCTCAAAAGACTTTACAATGTCCTCATTATTATTTTTGATGACCTTACCAGATTCTATCATGGCAGCCTCACCCTCAGGAGTGAATACAGATGGTGTAATAACATCCGTTGCATTAGCCGTGCTGATAGGAAAGTCCTCGTTTATCGGTGGCGGTGGGGTCTTTGGCTTTTCGGGTGTTTTAGACCTTGCTTCCTGCAGTTTTATAATATCCTTGCGCTTCTTTTCAATATCAATCTCAAGCTCAACGGTATCTTTACCGAACTCTTTTTGTATTAAAATCTTTTCGTTGTAATAACGGATATCATCTTCCAGTTGCCTTTGCTTATGGATGCTTTCTTCGTAGTCGCCAAAAACCTGTACTTGTTCAGTAAGTAGCTGGCTTTGCTGATAATAAGCCTCTGCTAAATCCAGTCTTTGCTTGTATAATGCTTCTATACGTGCTTTTTCTTTCTTTGCAAGTTCGTCAGATGTTGGACCTTTCTTTTCCGCTTTTTTCTTTTCGGTTTCCTCCGTCAGCGTCGCATTTTTATTGATAGCCTTATTAGCATCCGCATCAAGTTTATACTTGCGCCTTATTTCCTCTTTTTTTATGGATTCGTAAGATGCAAGTTCAGCATCAAACTGTTTTCGCAGGTTTTTAACGCTTTCCTCCCTATCTCGCCTATTCGCGGTAAAAGCCTTACCAACACCCGTGACAGGTGCAGTTTCTAATTCGAATATCTCATTTTGAAACCGTGTAATTTCCTTTAGCCTCAGCTTGTTCTGCCTTACCTGTAATGCAAGCTCTTTGTCTGTAAGTTTTTGCGCCTGTATATCACGCTCCGATAACTCTTTTTTAAATTCCTCATCACGCGCCTGTGCAGAACTTGTAGTTAAATCTTTTATTAACTGAAAAAAACCCAGTTTTGTCTGTGCAAAAATAAGATTCAGCTTGCTTGTATATTCACCTAATTGTTCCTCAATATTTGAAAGCAAAATCTTATTGCTTTGCTTTATGCCATCCGCTGTTTCTGCATATACATCAGCACTACCTTTTAGCTTTGTTTGGAAATCACCCAGCACAACATTTAATCTGTCATGTTCAGTTTTTACACCTTTTACAGACACGCCATAATCACGTAATGTTTGACCACCACGCCCCTCTAATATGTTTATTACTTTTTCAGTTGCCTGCACCAAGTCTATTTTTTCAGCAGATGCAAGTTCAAGTATAACCGGCAATAACTTACTGATTTCATTACGCGACACTTTACCGTATTGCACAAGTGCCGACTGCGCCTTTATAATCTCATCATTATCAAACAGGTTATGAAACTCAGTTGCTAATCCATCCGCTTCATTTTTCAGTCCGTCAAAATATTTGTGTTGCCCGATAACGCTAAGTGTTCGGTCTAAATCTTTGGATGTTTTCTCTGCATCTTCGAACTCCGTTGTCGCATCCTGCAATATTCCAACAATAGAAGAAAACGCAGCCGCAAAACCAAGCGAACCCGCTCCAAGACCTACGCCTGTAAGTATGCTACTAAGAAACCCGCCTGTTGTGCCTGCGCCCTGCGCCCTTGCAAGTTGCGCATTCAGCGCCTGTATCTCCCTATTCACCGCCTTCACCTCTTTAGCTGTCGTGGCCATTGCCTGCTTATTCTTCAGCGCATCAAGTTTTTGGTTCAGGTTAGCTAAATAGCCTATTTCTTTTTGTATTTCCTTATTCAAATCTGCATTAGCAACACGCTCATTAATTATGGCTTTTGACTTCTCGCGTATTGCCCTCTCATTGGCTTGTATCTGTTTTGCAATAGCCTTTTGTGCTGCAATATCATCTTTTGCGGTTGCTTGCTGTACCTGACCTAATCGGATGCGTTCTTTTGTAAGCGTTTCAACATCCTTAGTAAGATTTAATATACTTTTCGCTGCTTTTTCAGCGCCTGCCGTTTCTGCGACAAGCTCAATATTTGTAATTATATCAACTATTTCAGTCATGGGTGTAAAAGTAATAAATATAATTGAAAGAAAAAGCCACGTTTTTAGGCGTGGCTCTGATATGAGAAATCCCCTACTAAAAGGATGTGGTGTAAAGGTAGTGATTAATTAAGCGAAATATAAAACTTATTTATAGGAAATATCCATGAATACGAAAGATTATTTTTAAAGCATCTACCATGTTCTGTTACAGTAGGCGTACCTGAACTACTATTTTGGTCAATAGTAACATCATAAGTATATCCCCAATATTGTACTTTCTTTTTCATCAATGGTAAATATACTCATGTTTCTGTAAAATATAATCATAATTCTTAAAATCTTTTTCGTCAGGTTCGCGCTTGTACAGGTGAATTTCTTTTGCCTTTAAATCAAGTAGCTCCAAAATATAATTAATACTACTTCCCACAGTATGTATATTCGTAGCATTCTCAATCACATAAGACCAATCAAACAAACTAAACCCTTCGTAATTATCCATTATGATATTTGGCAGTCCATTGTCAACTATCACCGGCACTACGCCCGATTCATTGCTACGGAAACGTGTATTTATCAGGTTGTATTCACCTTCAATGCCTAATAACTTATACAGCTTTGTTTCACGTGCAACATCGCGTTTATACATTGTATTGCGCCATGTTTGCCAGTCAAGACCGTACATATCATACTTCGCACGCATTACTTGGCTGTAAGGCACTTTCATTATTGTATTGCTATGTCCTATCGGTATCACACGTACACCGCCAATAATAATATCTAATAGAAAATGTTGGTAATCAGGATTAAGCGCCTTTACATCTATCCAAAATACATCAGGGTAAGCACGTTGCAAACCTTCAACAAACTGCGCCTCTGTACCCCATACTATTGGCTTGCCATTGCTTAGTTCTTTGATTAGCTGCTGCGCCCAGATAGCATCACCGAGATGGACCTGTAAGACGTAGTTTACGGAATAGTTACCGTTGAGGGTGTTGAATGATGACATTAAAGAGTATTTAGGTAGGTTTGCTTAATGTTAATAATATCAAGAATGTGCTTTTTAAAGCGTGTTACAAACTCTACGCCTAAGTCTAATCCGTAATTGGTACTTTCTGATGTTAAAGATATAGTTACAGACGAATAAAGACTTTCATGCTTTTTTAATACTATTTCCTGACAATTATTCTCAGCATTAAATAGAATTTCATTTAGCTTGCTTATTTCATCAATAGTTTTTTTGAACTCTGCAAAGTTTTCGGGCTTCATATATTTAATTTTTAATTGGTTACTTCTTTTTAGGTAATGGTGGAATAGGTAGTCCTTGTGGGCAGTAGCTATGGAAGCCGAACTCGCCATTATAAATATTGTATTGCGGCTTAATCCCATATCCTTCTATACTGAACTTTTTACAAACTTCAACAGGTGCAAATTTTATACCTTTCGATTCTAAAACAGGTCGCATAGTCCTACATAAATAATCATCTTCAATAAGTTCTTTTGTTATATCCCAATCTTTTATAATATTCAATAGTTTGCGACTTCTCAAGGTAAAGCCCCCATTTCCATTTTGATTCTCATTATACCAATCCCATACAGCACCTAAATAATCGTATTGGAGCCAATCAGGGTTCCATGCCCAGGGGTTCTGTATGTAACCATCTGCATGAATTATCAATACATGGCTCGTTTTAACATATTTCCACATTTCTTTGATACAAAAAACACTATACCCCTCCCTACCTTTAAACAACCTTTCAGTAATAATCTTAACATCACCAAACTCAATATGTCTTTGGCAAATCTCTGCTGCTCGTTTTATGCCAACCGGGTCATGTGCATCTATACCAAACAAAGTAACGTCAGGCAGTTTAATCTTTGGAAAATCAAGTGCTACATCAGGCTCACCATAAATATTATGACCCATTGCAGATACTACACCGATATGTTGAACTAATGAAGGTTTAACACAAATGACTGATTTGCACAATTCTGATACGTTGTAATCCCAGTTACCGGGTTTAGACAGGGCGGGTTCGATGTATTTCTTATAGGTAAGTTTAGTTAAAGCTAAACATTGTCCGTTTGCATGTCGCTTCTCAACAAAGTTTTTCGATTCTGATATTATAGGATTACGCAATTTGCCTTTATCGTAATTCGTGGAATTAATACCACTTATTATTTGATGCGTTCCTGTGTAGTCTAATATATCCCAAAAGTTATCTGCCACAATACAGTCACTATCTAAGTTTATAACATGGGTATGCATCTTAAAAGCATAGTCAAATCCATACTTCAATACGCCCTTTATTCCTGCATTACGTGGCATATTGTGTAATTCTACCTTTGCTCCTTTTAGTGTAAAGGTATTGGCTATTTCTATTGCTAATAAGTCCGTTGAAAAGTCATTAATCAGAATTACGGTTGTTCCCTTTGGTGAAGTTGGTAACGATGCCAAACACTTTTTAAGGCATTCGGGGCGGTTGTGGAAGGGGATGATTAAAGCTACTTTCATATTCGTTCTGCCATAACAATAAATGAATTATACGCATCCACACCGCTTACAAACACCTTACTCCATTCCTTCGCCTGTGTAAAGTAATCACGCATTACATCAGGTGTCAATGTATGGATATGCTTTTTATTATTCCACCAACGCCAATATTTCTGTGAATAATCGGGAAGGTATAAGAACAAAACCCCACCTGTCTTTAGCCTGCTTCCCCAATGTTCAAACATCATTGCTAAGTTACCTTCGAAATGTTCAGCCATGTGTGAAGAGTGAATATAATCATAAAGATAATCAGGTAGATTCATGGCATGATAACCATTGTCGAAAGATAGGTCTATTGGTATTGCGCCGGGAAATGCCCACTCTTTACAACTGCATCCAATATCAAGACCTGCGCCTTTGCAAACTTCTAATGCAAACGGTCTGCAAAACCTTGCCGCGTTTCCGTTGGTTTGGAATATTGGGTAATCGGTGTCATTAAACCTGATTGTTTCTATTGGCATATATCTGTATTGTAAGTATAATTAAAATTAGGCATCTGAAATTGGTAGGTTGTTCCTGCTTAAAGGCATATTGGAATAGCGTAAGTGCGTAAAGCACAAAAGTCATTCCTACGTGCAATATTCGCCATGCCTTATTATTGTCCATAATTCCTTTTTGGTGAGCAAACTAATATTTTCTCTACAAATTTATAAGGAATTTTCGATGTTACTGCTTTTATCCATAAATAATCCCCATTATCTTCTGCCGGTATATCGGCAAGGTCTTTTTGTGTATGGTGCAGTATCATACAAGGCATTCCTATTTTACCTGATATTATCTCGGCTGTACGTGGCTTAATCCTGCGCTCATCACGTTTCATCTGGCATATAACAGCCTCGTTTGGATTAGTCAGGTGTTTGGCTATGTCGGCTAATGCAGTTGGTGTGTTCAGGTAGTCATCATCATCAAGGAAAAAGAACCAGCCTTCTGTTACCTGCGCTTTAAGTTCATTGCAGAATAGGTTGTAGTGGTATGGTTTTGGGTTCGTTTCTCTATCACGGTAAACCTGTATATGAAAATGCTTATATGTTTGCGCTGTAATGCTATTCAAACAAGCAGTTAGCTCCGCTGTTCGGCTTGGCTTATGCCTTATCAATATATTTATCATTTCTCCCATCTTGATTTATTTGGATATAACTCCTCCATGATTTGCAATAACGCACCACCTTCATCCCAACAATTATCTGATGTGCTGAAAAATCTTTTACCAAGCACATGCTTACGGATAAAGAACTCTGAACTGACAGCACCTATCTTGGTATCTTCGCCCGGTTCGCCAATAATCTGATTTAAGTTACAATACATTGACTTGATAAGATAACCGTAATCTTTTTTCCAGTCTAAACGCATAACCTTTTCAAAATTAGTCTTATTGTAACGTATCGGACAATGTACATCAAAAAACTTACACTCAGGGCTTATCGCGGTGCCGGTATTGCGCCTTGTGCGCTGATAACTGCTGTCGCGTTCTGAATAGCCATCTTTGATAAGCCCGTCATAGAAATACGGAAATGTATCAGCATCGAAATCCTCAAGTAAGAAGTGGTCATCATTCATGAACAGGAATTCCTCACCAACTGCACCAACTGAACATGCGACTTTAATCTTATTGTATATATTCCATTCGTGATATTCCTTACCTTCCTTATCCCCGCAAATAATCTGAAACATATCCTTACCCCAGCGTGGCATATTTACGCCAACAAGATAAATATTCTCAACATTACTCAAATGCTTTTCAATACTACGCAGGCAATACTTCAGTTCGCCATAATCAGGTAACATATTGTTGGTGTTATTGGGAACGTGGGAATAGCCGAGTGGGATTATTATTGATGTCATGGGGATAAGATAAGTATAATAGTAATAATAAAAGCGGACAAGCCAATAATTAAGCCTGTTCGTGCGCCTGATGCTATTGCTTCTGCATATTTATCTCTCATCATCATACAATCGGTATATCGGTGAAAACACCATTGGTTATTGAAATAGTATCTATCACAGTCGGGTCGGTCAGAACAGGTGGTGTGGCATTGATGGCTGGTGTTGCACGGTATAATACCAAATCAGCTGTGAATATCCCATCCGCTGAAGGTGCGCTGCTAACCGCCGTAATCTGTATTGTTGCATTAGCATCTGAGTTATACAGATCATTGTTTAAATAAGAACGAATATACATTGAATTGCTAAGCGCAATATCAGTAGCCTCTGTTAATGTACCCTGATTGGATAACTGGTAAACAATACGCTGAAAAGTATCTGTGAACAATCGCATCTCAAGTGTGCGGTCAATAGTACCGTCATTGAACGATACCAACATTATGTAATTGAATAGCGTAACAGGTCCAACATACACAGGTGTCTTTTGCCACCTTATATTACCTAATGGGGTGTTTATTGTTACGGGTGTGCCGTTGACATCGAAAGATAGGGATGCTGCCATTTAATTCATGTTTAATGTTACAGTAGCCAACATAGCTATTTGCTTTACTACGAATAATTGCCTTAGTTGAATATTGCAATTAACTTTCTTTAGGTACAAAGTACCGTTAAGGCTTTCAACTATTGCATCAAATGTATTCTTTTTTGGTTCCATATTTATTTCTTATTCCGTTTTTCAAATATATTTTTCTTAGCAAGTACAAATGTATGAAAATCTACCCTGTTTAACTGCTCCAAGTCCTGTGTTTCTTTAACCGTTGCCTGTCCGTCCTTGCCTGCATAACATTGTAACATCTCATTGAACTGCATTGCATGATAATCTTCTATTGCTTCGGGATGGTCGCTGTCTGTGAATATATCAGGCTGTCCGTCTGATTCAAACAGGCTGCTAAATCTATGTCTGATACTTGCTTCAATGCTGGTGTGTATTCGCACGCTTTCTCGCAAAAAAAAAGCCTGTCCTCAAATGATGCTTTCTTCATGACATCAACTTTATACTCATCATATTGTCCTGTACAATCGTTAATCGTTTCGCCATCAACGGTAAAGTAAATCGCTGCAAGTCTAAGCAGGTTATCTGTATTGAGTGTATTTGCTGCCCTTACCTGCAGGTTATGCACCAATACTGCTATTTCCTGTTGCTTAACTTCGTTTGACTTGCCTTGCTCGTGTAGTGTTTTAATCATCTGCTCATAAATCTTGCCTGCTACCTTTAGCGATAAACCATGTACAAACTCACGTTGCATATATATGTTCGCCTGTATAGCCCTTATTTCGGGTACTTGGCTCCCATCTTCTGCAACAGAAGTGAATACAACCTCAACAGGTTGACCGTTGATGATATTAGTTACCTTTCGTTGCACTAAGTTTTGATTTCTTTTTGTTTTCAAGTAAGCCGCCGGCAAGGTTAGCGTTATCCTCTTGGTCTTTTACGCTAAAGTGCTTTTCGAATAATAGTTCGCAATAACGCCATTCCGTAGTATCGTAGTCAGCGCCTTCGCCTGGATTCAGATAGATACCTCTTGCCTTCAATATCGGCTTAGGCTGACTTTGCCCTGCTGGCATATCAAACAGCTTTACGCAATAACCGTTTTCTATTTCAGTAATGTCAAGAATGATTCCCTTTGGTGGGTAGTTTAATTGCAGTCCTACCGTTGTAACTGTTGGCGTGTAAAGTACTGCCTGCATTTCGCTGTTTTCGAGTGCGGATTGTAATAGTTTTAGCATTGTATATTGGGCTTAAAATTGTTTACTTATTTTTTACTTGCTGATTTTAATTCAGTCAATTCCTTGTCTAAATATTGGGTGATGATTGATGTCGTTTGATATGGAATTTTTGCAAGTGATGTATCGCTTTGTACATAGTCCATTGCTTTTCCGCCTGCATAAATAATTATCATGTCTGTTTTTGAAGGCATAAACATAATTACTAAAAACGAAATCGGCAAAATGAAGTAACATAGTTTTCTTATAACCCCATACTCGCTATCATACTCTTTTTTATCTTCTTTGTCGTAACATTCAATTGCCCTGATAATCATATATGCAATTAATATAATTCCAAATACAATAGCGAGAAATACAAATGTGCCTTGTATGTAATCTAATCGTGTAAGCCAATAAAGTTTTGAATAGTTGCTCATGATATTATTATTTTAAAAACCGCCAACACATATGCTTGCGACACCCGCGCCTGAGCGCAGTTTAGTGTTGGCGATAAAGTTAAGTTGATTTGTTTAGACGCAAGCATACCACAAAAGTAATAATAATTTCTAATTACGCAAGAAATAATTGAAATAAGTTGAAAATATATACCTAAATGTATCAAAGTAGTCAAGTTTGTTAATCTTCCTGTCCTTTACCAGCTCATCTTCTTTTTCTTCTGATGCACGGGCGGTATATAAATCAGTTATCGTTTTCGGACTGTTGGCATGGCTGATGCGAATACCTTTATGGTTGTAAAGGATGGTATTGCACAGCGCACGCGATGCGGTATGTGGCATATTTGACATTGGTACATCCAAACACGATTCATGCACATTCAGGTATTTGCAAATCAAATAGTATATTGACTTATTGCCGGCAACACCTTTTAATCTTGAACGGCCTGAGCTATCGCCTGTTATTCGTAATGGGTTGTAAGGAAATACACTTTTAATCTTCTTGCATAACAGGCTTATCAGTTCCTCGTCCGTATCACTCATTGATGTTTCAAACTCAGCCACACAATTAATAAAACAATTCAGGCCATCCATTGGGTGCCTTCCTGAGTTAAACTGCCATGCTGTACAGGTCATTGGCTCATTATTAAAGTCAAAGGATAGATAGATGGTATTGCCCGGTATAGATGCCAACTGCTCATCAGTTATACAATGCTTAAAGTTCACATACAGCCATGCGTTCTGTTTATTGCGCACCCCTGGCGTTCCGTTTGCAATAGCATTAAACAAATCTTCGTCACCCATAGCCCTTACACGCAGATTATTTTCATACTCT